>Ga0315902_10005898_pt1 | contig 17139 bp, 18 predicted proteins | sample LakEriMetagenome_9_FD_203523 | JGI IMG/M metagenome (GOLD analysis project Ga0315902, IMG submission 203523) | Freshwater fungal communities from buoy surface, Lake Erie, Ohio, United States - Buoy 12 MA117 | ecosystem: Environmental > Aquatic > Freshwater > Lake > Lake biofilm | place: USA...
TCTCTAAATATTACTAACAAATATTATACATCTAATTCTATCTGTTTCTAAGTTTATTCACATTATTTACGGATCAATTCACATAAAATTCATCATAAAAGACAGTATTTTAAACAAAGGGACAATTTAAATGCCTTAATTCTAATAAAATTTATGTTCCGTATTTTTCCACAGGGTGTTAAAATCTTTTTTTCCTTAAATTTGCCCTCTTTAAAATTGGTTTATTCTAATATAATTATATGTCTATCATTCAAAGTATCAGAGAGAAATATGCTGCGATCGGTATTGCCGTTATTGCGATAAGTTTAATTGCCTTTATATTGATGGATGCGCTTAGCAGCAGAAGTAATGTTTTCGGAGATCAAGGTTCGGATGTAGGAAGTATTAATGGTAAATCAATAGACAGAAATGAATTTGATTTTAAGGTAAAATCACTTGAAGAAAATTACAGGGGAAGAGGAATGGATATTAACGACCAGATGCGTCAGCAATTACTGGAAAGCATATGGAATAATGAAATTGATCAGATTTTACTGAACGGCGAATATGAAAAGTTAGGATTGGTATTTACAAACCTGGATAAAGAAGAAGGAATTTTCGGAGAAAATGCGCCAAACGAATTCAAAGAATCATTCAAAGACCCTAAAACAGGATCATATGATCCTGAAGCCGCTCGTCAGCAATTAAAGAAAATTCTTAAAACCGGTAAAGACCCTAAAGCAAAAGCAGAGATAGAAAATTACATTAAAGATGCGGTCATTGCACCGGGTTTAAGAAATAAGTACATCAACTTATTAAAAGGAAGCGTTTATTATCCTAAATGGTTGTATGAAAAAGAACAGGCAGATCAGTTGTCTTTAGCAGCAATTAATTATGTGAATATTCCTTATACATCAATAAGTGATTCAACAATTAAAATTTCTGATGACGATATTAGTACCTATATAAAAAAGAACAAGGAACAGTTCAAGCAGGAAAAATTAGCATCTGTTTCTTATGTAGTATTTGATGGCTCCGCAACAGCAGTAGATTCATTAAATACAAAAGAAGAGTTATTAAAAAAGAAATCAGAATTCACTACAACTACAGATATTAAAACATATCTGAATATTAATAGCTCTGAAGGCAGCTTTGATGATTCTTATGTATTAAAATCAAAAATCAATTCACCTGCAGGTGATTCTTTGTTTGGATTAGCTGAAGGAGGTGTTTTCGGTCCGTATTTAGACGGAAATTCTTATACGCTTGCTAAATACATTAATAAAAGAACGCTTCCCGATTCTGTTAAATGCAGACATATTCTAATTGCAACAACGAATGCTCAAACCGGAGCGGGACTACCCGATTCGGCAGCAAAAAAGAAAGCAGACAGTGTTGCAGCCGCAATAGCAAGCGGAGCAAATTTTGCTCAATTAGCATCTCAGGTAAGTGATGACCCCGGAAGTAAAGACAAAGGCGGAGAATATGATTTCAGTCTTGAAAATTTTTCAAATCTCGCAAGGCCTTTTGCAGAATTTATCTTCTATCAGCAAAAGAACAGTAAATCTGTAGTAAAAACCGATTTCGGTTATCACTATATAGAAGTGCTTGATCAAAAGAATGCATCGGAAGCATATAAGTTTGCTTATTTAAAGAAACGAATTCTGCCCGGACAGGAAACAACAGATAAGGCAGGAGCAGATGCAACAAAATTTGCTGCAGCAGTGACCGATAAGAAAAGTTTTGAAAAATATTGTAAAGATCAAAAGTTAACGCCAAGAACTGCGGAGTTTAAAACAACAGACTACACAATAATGGGTCTTGGAACAGCCAGACAACTAATTCGTTGGGCTTTCGAAAACAAAGAAGGTTCGGTATCTAACATAGAAAACATAGGCGATTATGTAATAATTGCCTTGATTACAGAGAAAAACGATGAAGGGTTGATGAGCGTGAAAGCGGCAAGACCACTGGTTGAACAAACATTAATAAATAGTAAGAAATCACAACAGATCATAGCAAAAGCGGGTGCCGTTAAAACCCTGAATGATGCAGCGTTAAAGTTCAAATTAAACGTTGAAAAAGCTGACAGCATAGTTTTTGGCTCTCAGTTTGTAAATAACCTTGGTGCGGAACCTAAAGTTGTTGGTGCCTCTTTTTATGCTGAGTATAAAAAATCGGTTTCTACACCAATATCGGGTAACTCAGGAGTTTTTTATATACAAACCGTTTCGACCGGAATGATGCCATCCTCGGGCGAAAATTATGAAGCTAAACGGGGACAAATGGAACAAAATATTAAAAGCGGTATTACTTATAAGGCTGTAGAATCTCTTAAGAAAACAGCCGATATCAAAGACAATAGAATACAATTCTATTAAAACCCACCCATATCGTATAAATACGAAGAAATTTTACGAAGCCATTCTGAAAAAACACGATCCCCTAGGATGGGAATTAAACTAGTTTTAATTTTACATGCTTGTAGAAATTACAGGATGTAAAATAATTGCAATTGAACGATTTAATTAAAAACAGGGTTTCTGAAAGTTCATTAAATACAATCGATTTATCGGATTTTTTACCGGTAGAAGAGCCTCTGCTTTTTGACTTATCGCCCTATTTATTCAAAGGGCTAATTCTTAAGGAGAAAGAATACAGACAAACGCTATCTGAAATAAACTGGTCTGTATATAATAATAAAACGGTTATAGTTTTTTGTAGTAATGATGCGATTATTCCCGTGTGGGCATATATGCTTGCGGCTGTTTATCTTGAATCAGCAACCAAAGAAATTTATTTCTTAACACCCGATCAATGGAAAGAAAAAGAAATCATTAAAAACATACAGCGAATTAAACCCGAAAAATATATTGATGCAAGAATTGTGATCAAGGGTTGCGGTGAAGTAAAGATTCCAGATTCTGCATATTTTGAAATAACAAAGGTTTTATTACCGGTTGCCAAATCAATTCTTTACGGAGAGCCATGCAGCACAGTTCCTGTTTATAAAAAGAAATAAAAGGGATATTTTAAAAATGCAATCAAATCAATATATAAACCCATATAACCCACCACACCCTTACAGGTTGTCAAACAAACAAAGACTGTTCTTAAAAAAATGGGAAAAGCAAAAGGAAATGCCGCGAGTTATGTATTTTCTAATTAACGGTTTCCTTAAAAAAATAAGCTGGGTTTTTATAATATTTAAATTTATTCAATTTATCTTTTTCAAAGAGCAATCAAATAACTTTTATGCAACAGGATTTGGAATTTTATTTCTTGTTACAGAGTTGCTTTTCTGGATATTTTGTGGTTTAATTATGGGCTGGATGCAATACACGCAAAAAGAGTCGGAATATGAACTATTTCGTTCAATGAGGCATTTTTAGATTTTTCTTTACTTTCTTTTTTTCAGGAATCATAAATACTGCTACTGCTAGAGAAACAGCCAATAATACACTAAGAATTTTTCTCATTTTTTATTAACAATTTATCTATCATTTTTACCGCCGTATAATGACCGACGTCATATCAGTTAATGATTTATAAATTAAACACGAGAATTTGTTTTAATTATAATTACGAACCCCTCCTTGTTAATCAAGTATCCGTAATCATAACAATAAAGATATCTATCACCGGATTTTAATACGCTTTCGTGTGTAAAAAAGGAGTAACTAAACCCTCTTATTAAAAGATCTTGTGAATGAACCGGGGTAAATTCCTGTTCAAAAATTTCTTTAAGAATATTCCTGTTTTTCTTAATGAAAGCATTAATCATTCTTATGTAATCATTTCTGTAGTCTGTATTTTTTCTATTATTATGAAAAGCCACCCTGCACCGATCGTTGCAGAATTGTTTATCAGTCCTGCCTATTAAATTTTTTTTGCAGTAGCCACACGCGGTTGTGTTCATAGTAACACAAATCTAAAATTACCGTATACGTTTATAAACGTTTTTATACGTATATATAACAGGTTTTTTCGGATTGTAGGTTCAACTTTGCTCAATATTATTTAACCTTAAAATTTAACTTATGAATGCACTTAGAAACCGCGTACAGCTTATCGGAAACCTCGGAGCCGCACCGGAAGTAAAAACAATTACGAATGGTAGAAAAATGGCTCGCTTTAGCATGGCTACTAATGAATTTTATTTAAACGCAAAAGGAGAAAAAGTTGAAGAAACCCAATGGCACCTGGTAGTTGCTTGGGGAAAGACAGCAGAAATAGCTGAGAAGCTTCTCGATAAAGGCTCGGAAGTAGCAATTGACGGTAAGCTGGTAAACAGAACCTACACTGATAAGGATGGTGCAAAGAAATACATTACAGAAGTGGAAATGAATGAATTTTTATTGCTGGGAGGTAAAGGAAACGCATAAATACCCGTTAATACTAACCCGATCGTTATATTTCTATAGTGATCGGGTTGTTTTATAATGTGTTTAAAGATGCATCTATCTTCCCATATAAACCATCAGAATCTGTACGTCACTGGGGTTTACACCGGAAATTCTACTTGCTTGTCCTAGGGTACGCGGTTTAATTTTATTAAGTTTCTGAACGGCTTCGTTGCTAAGAGATGAAATTTTTGTATAATCAAATACATCCGGAATTACAAGATCTTCAAGTTGCGCCATTCGGCCCACAAGCTCTTTCTCCTTTTCCACGTAAACATCGTATTTTAACTGAATTTCAGCCTGCTCGGTAATATCTCGGCTATACGTGTCCGTTATGTTTTTTATTTTATCAATTGCCTCAGAAAGCTCATTCAGTGAAATACCGGGACGCAGAAGAATCTGAGAGCCTTTTTGTTTCTGGCTGATCGGCGCACTGTTTTTTGAAATAAGGAATGGGTTAATTTCTTCGGGTAATAATGACACTTCTCCTAACTGTTGTTTGATTTTTTCTACACCTTCTTTTTTATTTATCATCAGGGTATAACGATCCTCTTTAGCCAGTCCGAGTTTAAAACCCCTATCTGTTAATCTCAAGTCGGCATTGTCTTGTCGAAGCAGTGTTCTGAATTCTGCTCTACTGGTAAACATCCTGTATGGCTCATCGGTTCCTTTGCTTATCAGATCGTCTATTAATACACCAATATAAGCCTCGCTCCTTTTAAGAACCAAAGCATCTTGTTCCCTCACCTTCAGGTGGGCATTGACGCCGGCCATTAAGCCCTGACAAGCGGCCTCTTCATAACCCGTTGTGCCGTTTATTTGTCCGGCAAAGAATAAATTTTCTAAGTGCTTGGTTTCCAACGAGTAATGAAGCTGTGTAGGTGGAAAATAATCATACTCAATCGCATAACCGGGTCTGAACATCCTACAATTTTCAAAACCGGGAACTGTTCTTAATGCTTCAAACTGCACGCCTTCGGGTAAAGAGGTGGAAAAACCATTTACATATATTTCAACAGTATTCCAGCCTTCGGGTTCTACAAACAATTGATGTCTATCCCGATCTGCAAAGCGATTGATTTTGTCTTCAATACTTGGGCAATACCTTGGACCTGTTCCCTGAATTCTTCCCTGGTACATCGGACTTTTGTCAAAGCCGGTTTTTAATATACTATGTACCTTTTCATTTGTATAAGTAATAAAACAGCTTCTTTGCTTTTCTGGTTTTAGTTTCTCTATTTCCAGATAGGAAAAGCCCGTTACCTCTTCGTCGCCCTTCTGCTCTTCCATTTTAGAATAATCAAGACTCCTGCCGTCAATTCTTGGTGGGGTTCCCGTTTTTAGTCTACTACTCTCAAAACCAAGCGATATAAGCTGCTCGGTTATTCCTGTCGATGCTTTTTCAGATATTCTTCCTCCCCCCAACTGTTTTTCACCAATATGAATAACACCATTCAGGAATGTACCACTTGTAACCACAACAGCTTTAGATTTTATTTCATGACCAAGCCCTGTTATTACCCCCCTGCATCGTCCATCTTTGACAATTAATTGTCTTACCATATCCTGATAAAAATCCACGCCTTTTGTTTGTTCAAGCATTTCCCTCCAAACAGCAGCAAATAACATTCTATCGTTTTGAGAACGCGGGCTCCACATTGCCGGCCCTTTGCTTCTATTCAGCATGCGAAACTGAATGGTACTTTTATCACTAACTATACCACTGTATCCACCCAGGGCATCAATTTCTCTGATTATTTGTCCTTTTGCTACACCCCCCATTGCCGGGTTGCAACTCATTTGAGCAATGGTTTGCATGTTCATGGTTATCAACAAAACTCTACTGCCCATATTTGCGGCTGCCGCAGCTGCTTCACATCCGGCATGGCCGGCGCCCACAACAATGATATCATATTCGGGAAACATAAATGCAAAGTTAAACCCAAAGCACAAGGAAATCTTTTATAATGAAGACAATCTTATAATGTTTTTAGCTTCTTCAACCGCCTGTTCAATATCCATTCCTTTATTTATTAATTCCATTTCCACAGCAGAAAAACCCTCTAATCGGGCTAAATAACCTTTCTTATCATTCAAAAACTCTATTCTTTTTTTGATTTCCGGTAATTTACCGGCTTCGACAACAGATTTTATTTTTACTATGAGCTCCCCGGCTAAATAATATCCTGAATTTTGATACAATGCCTCAAAAAAGGCAATAGCCTTTGCTGAATCAAATAAATATACCACCTCGGAATCTCTAAATGATGGCTGAATATTTATAAAATTCCAGCAAAGGCAAAGATCCATTTCGGAACCTAAATCAAAAAAAGACAAAGGAACAATATGGTCAATATGCCAAAGCTTACCAAAATTTGACCAATTCATATCTGGTCCGAAGCCGGCTTCAATCCATTCCCGAAAGCTTTTATTGTCTATTCCAAAATAAGGAGCATATTCAAACGCGGGCCTTCCCTCAATAATATACCTACGAAGAGCAATTTGCCATTTTCTTTTAATAGATCCATCCATAAATATTATTTTCTAACCCAAAGGTAAATGTTTCTTAAGAAACGGTTTCGGGGTGAAACTAATATTCGCAGGGGTTTTTACAGGCAAGATCTTGAACAACGATAAACTCGTCTCTGCTATATCTAATTGAAACCCACATTCTTTCCATATGTGGATTCATCATGTTTTTTCTGTGGCCCAGAGATTCTACGCCAGAGTCTATTAATAACGCTATAATCGCTTCAAGCGATGATGAATATCCGGCAAATAAATTTTCTGCCGAGCAAGCTACGTCAGAAAGCTCATCAACCCGGTCTGAAAAGCTTTTTCCGGAGGAAGAACGATGTGAAAGGCGTCCGCCATTTCTCACAAGATCAAGGCAATGGCTTTCACAAAGTTTATGAAGAACAGGTGAGGGAAAGAAAAAAGGTAAGGACCCGACGGCACTTTCCAGGTCTCTGAAAAGACTTTTCGCAAAGCGATTGTTATATCTGGGGTTTGAGACTAAATAGGGTTTTATTATTTTTTCACCGAATTCTTTTGGATTCTTTCGAAAAACGTTGACCCAGTAAAAAAAAGCCTTCTCTTTTGCGCTGAGTTTGGAAAAATCAGGAACCCTTTCCAGATACTCAACAATTTCTTTGTCGTGTTCATGATCAAATTGAAAAGAAATTTTCTCTTCATTTAAAAAAGAAGCCTGCGACATGCTTCCAAAAGGAAACAGCAAAAACAAAAAGAGAAAACGATTCCGCTTAATCAAATTATGATTTATTCTTTTTTCCATGCTTATATAAACGCAAATAATGGTTTTCGCGTTCACGCATTTTCTTAATTTCCTGTGAAGAATGATCGTTGTAATTACAAAGGTGTAAGGCTCCGTGAAAAATGACCCGCAAAAGCTCTTCTTTGAAATATGTATTGAAAATCAATGAGTTATCTTTAATTCGGTCGATGCTTATATAAATTTCACCGGCCACCGGCATTCCTTTTTCTGAAAGAGGAAAAGTGAGAATATCTGTGTAATCGGGATGATTAAGAAATTGCTTGTTCATTTTTCTCAACACATCATCGGTGCAAAAAATATAATGAAGAGAACCTAACTTATAATTTTCTTTCTTGAAAAGTTTAGCGACAAAATCTTTCAGCCGATTTCTGTCAGAAAACGGGAATGGCTCACAGTCATAAAAAAACCGAACAACATGTTTTTCTTTCATCATCATCAAAATTCGGAAAGATTTCAGGGATTTCAATAATACTTTTGTATTCTATAATGAAAAAACTGTCTGCACTAAAACCGGGAACAAGGGCCATTATTCAAAAAATTGAAAACCCGGAATCTCATTTGAAACTTATGGAAATGGGTTGTTTACCGGGCGAAGAGATTGTTGTTTATCGCGTTGCACCACTGGGCGACCCCTTATCCATTCGTGTTGCCGGCTATAACCTTAGCCTAAGAAAAGAAGAGGCGGAAGCTGTTTGGGTAGAAGAGCAATAAAACCAATCATTTGCGTAGCAAAACAAAACACACAGTATGAAGATTGGACTTTTTTTCGGCTCATTTAATCCTGTTCATCACGGTCATCTTATCATCGCGCAGCATATTATTAATGAAACAGACTTAGAGCAGGTTTGGATGGTTGTTTCTCCGAGAAATCCCTTTAAACAGCAATCTCAGTTACTCGACGAATATCAGCGTCTTCACCTTGTACACCTGGCCCTGGACAACAACCCCAAAATCAAAGCTTCTGATATAGAGTTTCACTTACCCAAACCTTCCTATACAATAGACACATTAACTTATCTGGAAGAGAAATACCCGAAACATATTTTCTCTGTGATAATGGGAAGCGATAGTCTTCAAAACTTAGCTAAATGGAAAAACGCCCCCATGCTGATGGAAAAATATCCGGTTTATGTTTATAAAAGACCGGGATTTGATAATGCCAATCCGGGTTGCAAAACACTTCATATTCTAGATGCGCCTCTAATTGAAATTTCGGCTACACGTGTACGTGAGTTAATTAAAAAAAATAAATCCCTTCGTTATCTGATGCCCGATTCTGTTATAGAGGAAATTGATAAGTGCAGCTATTACCGATAACCCCACTAGATATTATTTCTACAAAAACCACCCAAGCAACAAGCACGCCAAGGTTATGAGCGGAGCGGGTAATTTCCCGAAAGACAGCGTAACCAACGTGCCTAAAATAACGAAAAGGTTAGCGGTGCTTTGTATGTTTAGTTGGAAAAGAGAGAGGTCTCTGCTAAGATAAATGGCTGAGGCCGCCATAAGCCCGACCGCACCGGCATTGATTCCTTCAAGAGACCGGTAAATAATTGCATATTTTTTAATGTTTTCCCAAACAGGATAGAAGAAAAAAATCAACAAAGCACTAGGTAGAAAGATAGCAACAGTGCCAATTATACAACCAAGTAATTGGTATCCTGATCCTTCATTTCGCATAGCCATCCCGCCGGCATAAGCCGCCAGAGAAAAATTTGGTCCGGGAATACCCTGTATAATACCGGCGCCGGTCATCAGCTCTTCCCCTTGCATGTATTGTGTTTTTTCTCTCACAACAAATTGTTCATACATCATCGGAACCAGAACTTGTCCGCCGCCAAACACAAGACTACCAAAACGATAAAAGTTTTCGAATAAATTAAATGCTTTTCTGTTTTCCCATTTCTGTGTTCTTGCTGTTTCACTTAAAAATCCGGCAAGAATGAAAACCCCGATAAATACCCATAAGGACGTCCACCTGATGATTCTTCCCGGTGTTTCCTTTTGTGGAATTCGTTTACTGCTGAAGTTTGTAACAACACCGGAGAGAAGAATAATCAAAGGGAAAGTCCATGGTGTTTTAAAAAAAAGATATGTAGCAATAAATGATAAAATAAGAATTACCCGCGTGATTGTATTATTAACGGCTGTTTTATATGAATTAGATGCAGCATAAAGTAGAAAACCGATTGCCATCGGGTGAAGGAACCGGAAAAATTTAGGATGTATATCCGACCCGCCGAAATAGTGAATCATAAAAGAAAGTCCGCCCATCAAACACGCAGCCGGAAAAATCCATATAAGTAGTGTTAATATTGCCAACGGAATTCCGCCGCGCCGATAACCAATGATGGCAATTGTTTGTGTAGATGAAGCACCGGGAAGCAGCTGACAAACGGCAAAAGCCTCTAACAATTCTTCTTCTGTAAGAATTCGACGATTTCGGACAAACATTTTCATCATCAACCCTATATGTCCCTGAGGGCCGCCAAAAGCGGTAACAGAGAAAAGCATAACAGCTTTTAAAAATGGAATATGTCTGAAAAACGGATTCGTAAGAGATGGTTTTAATTATGTTGTAAAGAAAAACAAAATTGATGGTAGTATCATTTGTAATTTTAGGAGCGGTTTTAATTTATTCATTTTAAAACCTCAAAAAATTTTCCATTAAGAAATAGCCATAAGCGATATCCTGCACAAACAAAAATGATAATCAAGATAATTCCATACAACCCAAAACCTTTCCCCTCAAAATGAAAAATATAAAAATTAATAGACTAATTAAAGCACTTTGTATTTTTTCTATCCTTTCCTCATTGATCATTTCCTGTAAACCGTCTTATCAAATACATAAAAAAGAATATCAACAAGCTTCATCGTCAATAAGCGAAGGAGCGCCGGATTATTCATCTTTATACTACTGGTCAGCTCATCCTGCTAAAACAGACCCCTCCGACAGCACTCCCTCAACGATTGTGTCATCCAGAAAAGCACTCTTGGCCGACGTCTTTTTTATTCATCCCACAACGCTGACAGATAAAAAGACAGAGGGTGTTCTTTGGAACGCCCGTCTTAATGATGCGGATATCAATCTCAAAACAGATTATACCTCCATGTTATATCAGGCGAGTGTATTCAATGGGTCCTGCAGGGTTTTTGCTCCCCGCTATCGCCAGGCACATATTTATTCTTTTCGCACGCAAGACACCGCAAAAGCAATAGAAGCTTTTAGGCTTGCATATGCCGACGTTCGTTCTGCCTTTATATATTATTTGAAAAACGAAAACAACGGAAGGCCCATTGTTATTGCTTCTCATAGTCAGGGAACCCTTCACGCACGCATGCTTCTCAAAGAGTTTTTCGACGGCAAAGAATTAAAAAAACAACTTGTATGTGCTTATCTCCTCGGTTTAACGCTACCCGTTTCTGATTTTCAGAATATTAATGTTTGTGAGAATGAGAAAGAAACTGGTTGTTATGTCGGCTGGAGAACCTTCAGAAAAGGCTATGTGCCCGAATATATTCAAAAGGAAAAAGAAGAGTGCGTTGTGGTGAACCCGCTTAGCTGGACAACAGACACGCTTCGCAAACCACGATCAATGAATGAGGCTGCGGTTTTGTTTCGCTTCAATAAGCCTTATCCCAAAACAAATGGTGCACAGATTGGCCGGAATGTATTGTGGATTGAAAAACCAAGATTTCCTTTATCGTTTATAGACAGAAGAAAAAACTATCATGCCGGAGATATAAATCTCTTTTATATGAATATCAGAAAAAATGTTGCGGCAAGAGTAACAGAGTTTGTGACCAACAACCCCGTATCAGAATAATGGTTCATTTATTTGAGACCGATTGTGATTTGCTTTTTTTCGTTGTCAATAATAATCTTTCCGTATTTACTCAATGCACTTTGTCCAAAAAGTAAAGGAGCGTTGCTGTTGTTTACCACCGTGGCTTTTACGTTTTTAAGAACAACACCACCAAACTCAACCGACCTGAATATAATTGTTGCGCCAACAGAAATGTCTCCGTTTGCATCAATGTATCTTTGACTACCCACAAAATCATTTTTATTCAGGTATCCGTTTTTGAGCATAAACTGCACTTCCGTTTTTGAAATTGAAATATCACTGGCGCCGGTATCAAAAATCATATTGAGTGGAAGGTTGTTTATTTTACAAGGCACTTCATAAGTGCCACTTCCTTTTGATTTCATGGGGATAGTGGCAGACTTAACAGATGTGTTGTTATTGGTGTTTTCGGACGGCTCATTTATTAGTGAAAAAGCTTGGTTTCTTTTCTCCGTCCATTCATTTAAAAGCGATATGAACCTTTCATTTTTCTTAATAGGATCAAAATCAGAATCCATTTCAATTTTTTCAAAACGACAGAAGCCGTTATCAAAAACTTTTTCTAAAAGAGTGATGGCCGTTTCCGTTTCGTTAAGTAAAACAGCAAGCCTTGCAAATTCATATAATTCAGCTTCGCTTTCGTTGTTTTTGGAAAAGATGTTTAACATCTCTTTCGCCTCTTCTGTTTTGCCTGAGAAAAAAAGAGCTTGTGCTTTGGTTGGATGATCAACAGAAGAACTGTCGGCTGTAATAATTTTTTTAAAATCCTCGGTCGCCTTTTCCGGGAGATTAAACCCTTTGTTGTAAAGGCGCCCTCTTTTTAATATATCGGGGTAAGCTGTTTTATCCAGCGAGAAAGCCATATTATAATCATTTTGCGCACCTTTTTTGTCGTTTAAATAAGGAAAACGAACATCTGCCCTGTATGAATAATACCATGCTCTGCCGGGTTCTTTTTTAATGGCGGTTGTAAGATCGTTTTCTGCTTCTTTATAATCACTTTGTAAAAACTTACAAAGCCCGCGCCATCCATATAAATAGGCAAGAGATGAATCTTTTTCAAGAGCGGCATCAAACAAATTAACCGCTCCGGAGTATTGCCCCATAAAATAAAAACACCTGCCTTTCCTGAAGAACAGGGTTATTAAATCATCCTCCTCGCTTAAATCAATCAGCTTGTTGTAGTCGCCAATGGCTTCTGTGTATTGGTTGTCTGTTTCATATAAATAACTTCTGGTGTAATAAAGCGATTGCAAAGAAGGTTGTTCTACTATTTTTTCACTTACAATGGCAATCGAATACGGAATATTGTTTTCCGCCACCATTAAAAACGAGGAATAATAATCTCCGTTTTTTTGAACGCAGTAAAACATGTCTTTGATAGCTTCTTCAAACTTGTTTAATGACAAATAGTTTAAGCTTCTGTAATAAAAAGCTTTTTCGTTCTCGGTATTAAGCCTTATTATTTCATTAAAAATATCATTCGACTTTTCAAATTGCTTCATGTCAGAATACGCTCTTCCAATACCCACCTCTGCATCTTCATCGGAATCGTCAATTTTTTTGGCCCTTTCAAAATCAGAAAGAGCAGCGGCCGGATTTTTTTCATTAAGGTAAAGCTCTCCTCTTTTTAAGTATCCGTTTTTGTTTTCCGAGTCAAGAATAATTGCTTCGTTATAGTCTTTTAGAGAATTCTCTGTATTCTTCATGTAGCGATAGATGTCGCCACGATGTCTTAGATAACTGGCTTTTGTCTTTTTGTCTTTTTTTGGAACCAAACTAATTCCTTTTGTAATATCCGAAAGAGCCTCTCTGTTTCGGTCTTCCTGATAATAATAATAAACAACAGACCGCCAGTAATAACCTTCGGGTGAGCTTGGTTTTTCTTCTATCTCTTTACTAAAAGCATCAATAGCTTTGTCGTACTCCTCTTTTTCCATAAAATCAAAACCCTTATCAATGTTGTTTTGTGAACGGGCATTAAATGAGATTAGGAGAAGCGACAAAATAATATAGAATCGATTCATTGATAATAGATTTATACTTCTGTAAATATATTCAAATAGCAAAGAACAGAAGTAAAAAAACGATACAAAGATGAAGCCGTGTGGAGTTAATCCTATAAGAAACAACAACCGATTCCGGTTGTATTCTTATTTTACATTATAAGAAGTAAGAAAGGTTTCTTTGTTGATATCAACATTTGCGCTTGGAACTTTCAATGCGGTTTTGTTATAAATTAAACCAATATTGTCTGCATAGTAATAATGAATGTCGCTGGTGTTACCAATCGGAATAAGCAGGGCTTTAAACTCCGGTTTAACGGATAGGTGAATGACGTTGTTGTATGTAACCCCGTTTACAGTATATGATATATCTTTTTCCTCAATTTTTACTGTTACCTCTGCATTCACACTAACATCAATTCCCCCAACCGGCACCTTTATGCTTTCTACCTCCAGCCATTCTTGTCCTGCCGCAAGATAATCACGTATATACAACATGTCTACAGGCTGAAAATTGAACTCCGGAGGCCTTGCATATCGATAATAGTCTCCTCCGGTTTTATAATAATATTCATATGGGTCTTTGTTGTTTGAAAAAACCCTGTAGGGCTTATTATTGATAATGGAGTCGCGCTCTTCTGCCTTAATCGTATAAATATAATTTGATGTTCCTGTTACCTGATAGTTCCATACCGAACCCGCTGTTGTTGGCTGGTAATTAGCCTTACTTCCCTGATTTGGAATTTTAGATGATTCCTTGGTACACGCGGTCAGTAAACCAAAGAAAAGAAACAAAAAGTAAAAGAATTTGCTGTCCATCTTCTAAAAGCTTGAGTAATTAAAAATAAACAAGTTCCCGCAAGAAAACCTTTTAGCAGCAATAATATCTTGTAAAACTTAAAACTCGCAGTTCTTGGGCGTTCTGGGAAATGCGATTACATCACGGATATTGGTCATACCTGTTACAAACTGAACCATCCTTTCAAAGCCGAGTCCGAAGCCGGCATGGGGAACTGTTCCAAACTTTCTTGTATCAAGATACCACCAGAGTTCTTCTTCGGGAATATTCATTTCTTTCATTCTTCCCAATAATTTGTCAAGTCTTTCTTCCCTTTGAGACCCGCCTACAATTTCTCCTATGCCGGGGGCCAGTATATCCATTGCGGCAACAGTTTTTCCGTCATCATTCAGCCTCATGTAAAAAGCTTTGATGTCCTTTGGGTAATTGGTAACAATAACGGGTTTTTTAAAATGCTTCTCCACAAGCCAGCGCTCATGCTCACTTTGTAAATCAATACCCCATTTTACTTCATATTGAAACTTCTTCTTTTTGTAAGGAGCGGATTGAAGTAAAGTATCGATTGCTTCCGTATAGGTGATTCTTTCAAAATCATTGTTGAGTACAAACTCAAGTTTCTGCAACAAACTCATATCGCTGCGCTTGTCCTGTGGCAACTGCTTTTCTTCTTCTGCCAGCCGTTGGTCGAGAAACGCAAGATCTTCCGCATTGTGTTCCATCACATAGCGGATGATGTATTTAATAAATGACTCCGCAAGGTTCATGTTGTCTTCTAAATCACAGAAAGCCACCTCCGGTTCTATCATCCAGAATTCAGCTAGATGTCTGGCTGTATTAGAATTTTCTGCACGAAACGTAGGCCCGAATGTGTAAATCTCACCGAAAGCCGTTGCACCAAGCTCTCCTTCCAGCTGACCACTGACCGTTAAGTTGGCAGCCCGCCCAAAAAAATCTTCTTTGTAATTAATTGTTCCGGATTCATGTCGGGGCGGGTTATCTAAAGGCAAAGTTGTAACATGAAACATTTCACCTGCGCCTTCCGCATCGCTTGCGGTGATGATAGGGGTGTGCAAGTATACAAACCCAAGGTCATTGTAAAATTTATGCACTGCAAAAGCCAAAGAATGACGAACACGAAATACAGCGCCGAATGTATTGGTCCTGAAGCGAAGGTGTGCTATTTCCCGAAGAAATTCAAGGCTGTGTTTTTTGGGCTGAAGGGGATAAGATTCGGCGTCGCAATCGCCAAGAATCTCTACGCTTTTAGCTTTGATCTCGAGTTTTTGGCCGCGCCCCGGAGAAGGCACAACCATTCCAATTACTTTAAGCGAAGTAGAAGTGTTGATTCTTTTTAAAAGGCTTTCTTCGAAAGCGCCAAGCTCAAGCACAACCTGTAGATTGGTATTGGTGCTGCCGTCGTTGAGGGCAATAAACTGATTGTTGCGAAAAGTGCGCACCCAACCCATCACGGTTACTTCGCGTTCAACCGCCTCTTCCGAAAGCAATTGCTTTATCTTTATCCTTTTATTAAACATCTTGCATACTGAATTAAGGCAACAAAGGTAAGCTCCAGTTTTGCTTTTTGTGAGCCTGATCAATCAATTTGGATGAATTCTCCCGTCAAACTCCTGGTTATTTCAGATTATCGCGACTTTCTCACATCGCGGCCCGAAGCAGAGTTGTTCATTGGTTTACAAAAAGCCGGGCTTGATGTGACGGTGATGACCTTCCCGGAGACGCCTTATGAAACGAAATTTAAAAGTGTTGGAATCAAGGTCATCCCTTTTCATCCCGACAAAAAAAGACATCGACCCTATATCAGGAAAATCAGAGAAGAGTTGATCGGTGGCGGATACGACCTTTTACATATGTTTAATTCTCTGGCCTCTTCCAATGGAATTCCTGCCGCAAAAGGATTGCCCGTAAAAGTTATATTATACAGAGGCTATACCGGAAATATTCACTGGTATGATTTCACTCAGTATTTTAAATATTTTCATCCAAGGGTCGACAGCATCTTTTGTATCAATAAAGAAATAGAAAATATTTTTAGAAGAAATAAACTCTTTGGAGGGCATAAAGCTGTTACAATTATTAAAGGACACAACCCTGAATGGTACTCTTCTGTCAACGCAGCTTCACTACAGGCTTATCATATCCCTGAAAATGCTTTTGTTGTTATCTGTGTAGCTAATGTGCGCCCAATGAAGGGGATACCCGTTTTGCTGAAAGCAACACAACACCTTTCGCCTAATCTGCCAATACATTTTTTGTTTGTCGGAAACGGCTTTGATAAACCAAATATTCAGCAGCTGATTAAAAAAAGCCCTTATTCTTCTAATATTCATTTTGCGGGCTTTTTAAAAGACCCGCTTCCGCTGGTGGCCGCATCTTCGCTATTCGTTTTGCCTTCATTAAGAGGAGAGGGCTTGTCTAAATCTACGATAGAGGCCATGTCTCTTGCGAAGCCGGTAGTAATTACCCGCATACCCGGAAACACAGATCTGGTAGAAGACGGGGAAAGCGGACTATTGGTTCCTCCGGGAAACCCTCTGTTGCTCGCAAAGGCAATAGAACGAGTTTATCGTGATGAAAAATTAAGAGAAAAATTAAGCAGTAGAGCTGCATTAAGGATGAAATCTGAATTTAATATAGAAAAAACCGTCCGCGAGTTAAAATCACACTATTTATTTCTGCTCAACAAAACAGAGATATAAAATTTTTGGTTTTCTCAACTTTGCCGTAATATTGCAACGGAAGGGAGCTAAATAAAGATCCGAATCTTCAAAGCTCATCGAATCTGATC
>Ga0315902_10005900_pt1 | contig 17138 bp, 12 predicted proteins | sample LakEriMetagenome_9_FD_203523 | JGI IMG/M metagenome (GOLD analysis project Ga0315902, IMG submission 203523) | Freshwater fungal communities from buoy surface, Lake Erie, Ohio, United States - Buoy 12 MA117 | ecosystem: Environmental > Aquatic > Freshwater > Lake > Lake biofilm | place: USA...
AAGATCCCATGCATGCCTAGAATCGCAGACTGAGGCATGTTGATGATTGGGGTTCCAAACAAAGACCCATAGACTCCACCGTTCGAGATCGTAAACGTACCTCCAGCCATGTCCTCGATAGCCAATTGACCTTTTCGGGCCTTGTTTCCAAGCTCAACGATTCCTTTCTCAATCTGAGCAAAAGACATGTTCTCACAGCTTCGAAGGACAGGCACGACCAACCCGTTAGGCGTAGCAACGGCCACAGAAACGTCCACGTAGTCTCTATAGACCACGTCTTTTCCATCAATGATGGCATTAACAGAAGGAAACTCATGAAGAGCGACTACGGATGCCTTGACAAACGCAGACATGAAGCCGAGCTTGACACCATGCTTCTCAAGAAAGTCATCCTTGAATTTAGATCGGATCTAGACAAAATATCAGAAAATGAGCAATAAAAGTGACATACAGCCATGATGTTGCTCATGTCGATCTCATTAAAGGTCGTAAGACTTGCAGCGATGGTTTGCGATTCCTTGAGTCGTTCAGAGATCCGAAGTCTCATTCTGGTCATGGGAACGCGCTTCTCACTACGAGACCCAGGAGAAGCAGCAGAGACAGTAGCACTGGTAGTTTTCTCGGAAGACTTGGGTTTTGATTCAGAAGCGGGAGCCTTTGAAGGAGCAGGAGAAGCAGCAACAGGTGAAGGCTGCGGAGAGGCAGGAGCAGGTTTAGTTTCAACGGGCTGGTTTGGAGCAGCTCCAGGTTCAAGAGAGAACAGAGGAGAGCCGACGGCAATCACAGATCCCTCAGGTACCAGGTGCTTAGTAATCTTTCCAGATTGTCCAGCTCTGACTTCTGAGCTGATTTTGTCAGTCTCAATGACGACGACAGCATCGTCGGCACCCACAGGCTCACCAATCTGTTTGACCCACTGAGCCAGTGTACCTTCGGAGATGGAGTCTCCCAGTGAAGGACAATTGACGGTGACTTCAGCACTGAGCCACCTCAGAGAGCGTGAAGGACGAGTCCACCACGCGATGGCACTGGTTGTCTTCCATAGTCGTCGTGCGTTCACCAGCATACCGTACTGACGTAATGTTGAGACGAGGGATTGTTGTAGGACTGGGGGCCTGTTCCATTGGCATGGTGACTGCGGCATCAGGATGGGCCAGGAACCTCGCCACTGCTCAGGGCAGCCAAGACACTCCATTCTCCCAAAAGGAGTACCGTGAGTTTGAGTTGCTGGAGAAGTTCCCTGTTAACCACAATACGTCTCTGTTTAGATTCAAGCTTCCCGAGCGACAGAAGCTCAATCTTCCTGTTTCCAGCTGTGTGACTGTTCGGATTCCTTCAGTCTCTGGTGACGGGAAGGATGTGATTCGTCCCTATACTCCTGTATCGGTCAGTGATCAGGAAGGATACTTTGATTTGATGATCAAAGTCTATGAGAATGGGAAAATGTCCAAGCACATTAACATGATGAATCCTGGGGACAAGATCGAATTTATGGGACCATGGCCCAAATGGAATTATCATGCCAGACCAAGCCAATTGCACCGTATTTGCATGATCGCCGGAGGAACTGGTTTGACTCCCATGTTGCAAATTATTCGAGAAATCGTTAAGAACAATGATCGTGTCATCGTGGATTTGATTTTTGCTAACGTCACTGAACCCGATATTCTATTGAAGGATGAGTTGGACTCTTTGGCTGCCCAACACTACAACATCAAGATACATTATGTGGTCGAGAAGCCTTCTGAGCTGTGGACTGCCTCTACGGGATATGTGACCAAAGAGCTGATTTCCCAGACATTTGGCCCTCCTTCCGACGAATTCATTGTCTTGGTTTGTGGTCCTCCTCCCATGATGAAAGCCATCTCCGGGGACAAAGTTTCTCCCCGCGAACAAGGACCTGTGGAAGGAATTCTCAAGGAGTTGGGATTCACTGAAAAGCATGTTTACAAGTTCTAACTCTGAGTAAACTAGGATTCAGGAGCAAGAAACAAGTCTTTGCTAAGCTGAGATCGTATCTTCTGACGTGGCCTCTGGCCAATCTTGGAATTTTTGAGGTCCTCAACCGACTCCTCAGTTGTTTCGGTTTGAGGACTACGATCGACCATGATCTCGCCAAAAACATCTTTAAGTTTGGTTCGAGGTTTCTTGTTTCTGAATTTGCGGTTCTCTTCAGAGAGCTCAAAGCCAGGCTGTTCCCATGGCTGCTGTTCTTCTCTGGGTTGCTGTGCAGCCTCAAGGTGGAAGACCATGGAGCTCCTCTCTTCTTCAACACTCCCCCGAGACACAATCATTCCACGAGCCGGTTCTACGGGGATATTGTCTCGAGATTGATTATCTTCGTCCAGCAGTCTGTGTTTCTTTTGTCGCAGACACCAATCCCAACAACCCATGTGGAAATATCTCTGATTTCGGAAATGTCTGAAGACATTGATGAGGCTCTCTTTTCGATTAACTCTTGTAGCGAAAAGTATGTGTCTCTCTATAAACTGCAAGATTTATCAACTTGAGGATGAGGAAGAGACGATGATGATACAACAACAGTGCTAAGGAGCAAGAGATTGTCTCCATAAGATGCTCTGATACATGAATCCGACAAGTTTCTGAGAGATTTGAATGCCGACAATAGGATCCACATCTTTGATTGAAAACAAGTTGGGAGCAATCACGATTGCCAGATTCTGTGGACTCATCTTGTTGATAGAACTGTACGAAGCAACTTCGACGCAGAAATCTAGAAGCCAGATATAAACGGATCGATTTGGCTCATGGAACCTTTTGATCAATGTAGCGGCACTTGAAGGCTGCGAAAGGTCATGAATTGGAGAGAATTGAAGGCGTACTTTGTCACATTCTGCAATATCACTGAATAACTCAGCGGGAAACAAAGGTCGCGGGAGCTCTCGAAAGAAGATCTTTAAACAGTTGGCCACAGCATTAACATCCGAGGTGCTTTTGAATGTTCCTTTGTTCAGCATTTCCTTCACCTTGGCATTCTCAACACTGTCGGGAGCAATTCTAAAAATCCCAACTTGACTTAAGGCCTCATTTTCCCTCATATACTGAGCCATTTGTAGCAAGATATCAGGGATAGGTGAGTCGTATCCTTCTACAGTCGTGGAGTGGAGCAAGGACAAGGCAAAACCGAAATGATTGCTCATTTCTGATGACCATTCTTCAGGCAAACCCTATCAAAGCATTTAAAAAGCTGTTAAACAACAAGATACAATAAATCTCTTAGTGACGACATCAAACTCAACGTGAGTCTTCCTCTCCACAGCTATAGGATCGGTGATCTTGGTAGATGCTCCTCCAACAGACTTCTTCGCAGGTTCTATGAGAGCAGTAAGTCGAGTAGAACAATCAGAAACAAACTAGCACTTCCAATAGGTAAAGGACCAAGTTTGGTCAAAACTCTAAGCATTAAATCGACAAAAAAAGGAAAACATACTCGGACATGTCAGGGACGATCATGCTGACTTCCTCATCATCAGAAGAATGTCTCCCGGCTGAGATACGACCCTTTATCCGCGCCAAGGCTTCTTCTGATTTTTTTGTGATCGAGACTCTAGGCACGGGACTCATTTTGAGTTCCTCTGGAAGCGTTTCGTCGAGTTTGATTCTGAGAGAATCAATTGCCTTTGAAACTTCGAGACAAAAATGATTAGCTTGAGTCAAGGCATCTTCAGTCTCATAGAATCCAAATCCGAACGAATTGCCCGCTTCATCTGTGAACTTGTGGAAGTCACTAGAGCGAACAATATAGTTGGATCCAGGTGTGACTGGGATGTTGACGAGTTCGTCTTCAGACTTGACTGACCATCCCATGATTCGGAAGGAACCTAGAGTGTTGTCTTTGAACAGATGTACTTCGGCCCACCCATCACCCATGACCTCGTACTCTGCGGATGTTTGTTTATACACGACTCCATAGGTGCTAATGAGCGACTGCTCACTCATTAGAATCTCCTGCGACACTGTAACAACAAAACGGTGTTGCATCGACACAGCAAGGTAATGTTTAGTCAAAAGCAAAGGTACCCGATTCGAGGAGATGATTCAGTGCCACCGACCAACCAGAAAACAGAACCAGCACAGCTGTTTTCAGGTCCACGGAGTCTGGTTCTCGAAACTTCAATGAATCGAAAAGAGTTGTCCACGAGATTACGTCAGGATTCTTCGTTCGCGATGTTCAGGCTTCCATTTACTCCGAGGGAAGTGGGCTTGGTCATCGGGGGTATATTCATGAACGCGAATGAATGCAAAGATGTTAGATTCTTTACCCCATGATGTCGATCCAGTGTGAACCACAAAGCTTCGGTGAGCTTTAGTACAGAAAACACAGTGAAAGATCAACATCGAAGACTCTTTGGCTTTCGGGGCGGCTTTAATTTCCCGGATTCCAGGATGCATCCATATGAAGCCGTGTTTTCCAGGAGGAGTGGTCACTGATCCATTGGGCAAGAAGAATGTGTCCCAGAATCGACGAAATAAAATGCGTCTACAATCTCCATACTCTAGCGCAGGACAGAACTTTAAAACCTCTCCATTGTACGGATCGAAACGAAAATTTGGTACAAGGCCTTGTTTAGAAAGAGATTCCATTTCCGAGAAGACTGCATGCCAAAGAGCAGGTTGATCATAACGAGCATTCGGTTGCGCTCTAGCAGATTTCCACCATGTCCGGAGGATCTTTCTAGTTCTGGGTGAATCACGTACGAGCATCAGTCCCGAGTTCAAATGATCAACTTCCCAAAGTCCAAAGACCATATCGATTGATCCATCAGGATCTCCCATTTCTGCAGGAATGAATCTGTCGATAGACCACTCATAGAAAAGAGCACTTTCAGAAAAGAAAGCGTCCACATCCATCCAGAGTGCAAACTTGTAACTTAATAAAGTTCGATGCAAAGCAAGTAGCTTGCCGAAATGGGATCCCCTGCCAGCAAGGTCATCTTTGTTTGCAAATATGATCAAGCACTCGTAGTTAAGAACTTTGCAGTACAGTGCCCGATTCCAGATGGACTTCCAGTACTTCATGATCAATTCAAACCGGTTCACTGAAGTTACAACAGCTACATCCGTAGGTTTGGATTTGAGGGGTTCGTCTTCGAATACAAGCTTGTACATGTCACAGCCCGGTCCTCTGGAGCCAGCAGAGAGCATTGCATTGGTGTAGCGACTAATCTGATACATTGTGTGCAATGGAATCGAACCCCAAATAGGATCTTCCAGACGCATATTTAGGTCTAAGGGGAATGGGCTAGCTCCATTGAGGTGAAATGTGTAGGACAGGTTGGTAATGACTGAGAGAACAAGTAAACACGACATCAGAGTACCGCACAGTTGTAGTGTTGGTGCGAGGATTATATGTGAAGGTGCTATGCGCACAGCACTTCAAATGTATTGCTATGGTTATTCTTCATAATCTAGACAACCGCGCGCAATGGGTGAGTGCTTTGTGAGTAAGTTGTGTCTGACCTAAGTAGTCAAGGTTAAGGCCCATGAGTTGCGAAGCAAGAAGAAGGATGAGCTGCTGAAGCAACTCGAGGATCTTAAGAATGAGCTTTGGCAACTTCGCGTGGCCAAAGTCTCCGGAGGAGCTGCAAGCAAGCTCTCCCAGATCAGAGTCGTTCGAAAGAGTATTGCCAGAGTCTTGACTGTATACAACCAGAATCAGAAGGAAGCCCTCAGGAAGGCTTCTGCTGGCTTGAAGTACAAACCTCTCGATCTTCGTCCTAAGAAGACGAGAGCTTTCCGTAGAAAACTGACTCCTAAGCAAGCTGGTGCTGTGACTTTGAAGGAGAAAAAGCGTCTATCTTACTATCCCCAGCGCAAGTACGCCCTAATCCAGTAAACTTTTTAGTATGATTTCTCATTGGCTTCGAATCCGGGAGAGATCAGTACATCAGGCAAGAGGGTCTCGATAAGTCGACTCCCTTCGCAAAAAACCTGTGGGTATAAATCGGCCACACTCATTTCTGGGGAATCATTTCACAAATCGCTAAAAATGCAGACACTTTCTCTTGCTATTGGATATGCTCTTCTTCACGCCACGTTAGTCTTGGGGCAGGCATTGGACACTGTTACCTCTCCTGCAACTAGTACCCCTATTTCTTCTGGTTCTTTTGGATCCGGGCTTGATACTGGAATGGGAACAGGCTTTCCTGGTGTATTTGGAGGCATTGGATCTGGACTTGGCTCCCTTGGAGGTCTTGGAGACATTGGTGCCGGTATGGGTCTTGGAGGACTTGGAGATTTCGGTTCTGGAATGGGTCTCGGAGGTCTTGGAGGCATTGGCTCCGGAATGGGACTTGGAGGCCTTGGAGACATTGGAGGTCTAGGAGGAATGGGTCTTGGAGGTCTAGGAGGAATCGGATCTGGAATGGGACTTGGAGGTCTTGGAGGAATTGGATCTGGAATGGGACTTGGAGGTCTTGGAGGAATCGGATCTGGAATGGGACTTGGAGGTTTAGGAGACATTGCTGGTGGAATAGGCCTCGGGGGAATTGGTTCTGGAATGGGTGGAGGGCTTGGTTTTGGAGATATGACTGGTAGTGGATCAGGATTAGGCTCGAGTACTGGCTTTGGATCTCTTGGAGCTGCAGCTCCTTATGGATCTGGCTTTGATATGGGTGGTGATATTGGTTCATGGGGATCTTTTGGGACGCCTTCTTTTGGAAGTGATGTTAGCGGAGTCCCAACTTCGGGTTTTGGAGGCATTGGCGACTTCCCAACCAACTACTGAATCAAATTTTTTAGAGTAGTTACAAACTGATTCTGTCTAGTACAAATCATTCGCTGATAACCATGATGCACATTTCTTTCATCATTTGGTCAGTTTCACTTTCTTTCTGCTGAGAACGGCTGCCATTTCGACAGAATGGCCTTGACGTATTGCCTGCATTTCATGATTTTTTCTCTTTCTTGATATGGCTTTCTTCTTATTCTGCTTTGCTTTTTTTCGGGCAGCTACATCTGGATTGGTTAGTGCCAGAGTAAGTGATTTCTCTTTTCGTTCTCTCTTGAGCTTCTCCAGCACTTTGCGACTCTTTTCATAAGCTTCTCGAAAGGCATCAATTCCAACGAGATCTTCGACAGTCTTGGATATAGCAACTCCGGCATTTTGAACACTTTCGCTCTCACAGGTGGACAACTTAAAAACAAGCGAGGCTAATGACTGAATAACATCCTCAATATCTTCCATGGTGAGTTTTCGAGCTCCTTCCAGAACAAGCTGGGCAAGAGTCTCCTAAAAGAGAATGAGATCGCAACGAAGGAACAAAAGCGTACTTTCTGAGCCTTCCTACGTGTCAAAGCTGCCAAAGAACGAACCAACATTGCTCTACTTGGAGTATCAAAGAGTGAGACAATACAGTTTTGAATCGACAGAGAGGGCTTTTCATCAGTCGAAGAGATTCTTTCTAGAATGATACGAGCCACTACTGTATCGTCCAAATGATGAATATGTATGCTCCAAAGTTTCTCACATTCTTCGGAAACACGACTGTTGGGGAAAGTTCCAAAATCCAAAGAATCATTGAGGTTATTGACAGGAACCACCTGAAGAGCTCGTAGCAGTTCAACGATTAAAGAAGGAACCAGGGCAGTTTCCAATCGGCTCTCCAAGTAATCTACAAACTCATCTCGCAGCTTTCGCAAGGATTCACCCAAACATTGAGAAACAATACCCGCCTTCAACGATACCAAGTTAGGGAAAAACAAGGCAAGCAACTTGAACGCTGTGCGACGGAGAGTGAGTGGTTTCGATTCATCAGTCCATGCTACAGCACTGTCCAGAAACTTATCCAGGATTGATGAAGAAATGCTAGATACAAGTTTCGATATGACTGCAGCAATTCTTTCAGCAACAGAAGAATCAACTTCTTTAGCCAGAGCCAAGACAAGAGGGAGGAATAAGAGTTCAGCGTGTTCATCCAGCATAGTCTGAGGGAAATCAGAAATCAAACCAGAGATCACATGAAGAGCGGATTCCCTTCCCCAAGGATGTTCATAGCTCAGATTGTTGAGGAAAAACTGTACGTGACTCTGACGAGCCTTCTCTTTCATAGGGTAATTGACAAGATAATTGAGACAGACTTGCTGGCACCTCTTTCTCAAAGAATCATCAGGAGACTGTATACAAATTGGAAACATCTTTTCAACCAGAGAAGTTAAAGCTGGCGCAGTAAGACGACGTCCCAAGATTGCCTTGAGAAGAGGAAAAGACGAAGAATGCTTGGAAGTCGTATCCAAAATGTCCTTTTCAATCATTTCAACCAATGTAACAAGATGAGACTGCTTCAACTGAAAGCTTTTTGCATGAATCAACAAAGAGGCAAGACCTTCAAAGCATCCAGAAGAAAGTTCATGAGAGGAAGTAGCAATGGCTGAAGACACAAAAATATTACCCAAAGAGTTGAATCGCTTCTTAAGCAGCGGAAGTGATTCCTGACCATGCTTGATCAAAACTGTCAAGATTCGGACAATGCTAATCATGATTGATATGCTTGATTTGAACTTCCGACAACATTCGAGTGATGCAGAGACAATCTGCTCCAGAACATCACCATTCACATCTGAAGTTCGGCTCTTCAACGTACCCAAGATCACAAGAAATGAGAACCAAGCATACAACTCGTTGACCTTGGAAGCGACAGAGTCTGTAGATCCAGACCAATTGGAAGCAGCATCGGATCCAAGACTAGGTTTCCTCAACGCTTCGTTTCGAGGAAGATCAAGAACTTTGAATGTGACTAGTCTGGAGGTCTTGGAAGATATGGCCTGATCTTGAACATTGAAATCTTCTACAGGCTCGCTGTCACATCTGGAAAGAAATCCAAGAGCGAAAGAAATCAGGAACTGTGTCGAGAGTCTCTGATTTTCCTTCAATCCAGTGCTGACAGATTTGAGAACAGTTTCCATCAGGGAAAAGGAATCTGTCGTCTTGCATTTCCTCAGAGTGTCGTCGAAACGACGCATGATAGACTCAATCGCACCTTCTTCATGAACGTGACGAGCAATGCTTGAAAAAGCATGAATCATCTTGTCTGTCCCCATTTCCTTGCATGCTCTCACACCTTCTCGCTTCCGTTCGATAGCAGGCTCTCCAAACAGATTGTCCAAAAGAATGTCAACAATCATCACAACTGACTGATCCAACTCGATCGAGCTCCCTTGAGCAGACAATGCTTCAAAAATGGACGAAATCACACTTGCGAGAGTGAAAACTTGAAAGTCTTGCTTCAGTATCGATTTCATGTCAGAGATAACCTGAGGAAGATGACCTGGACCAACAGCAACCAGAACAGCGACCAAACTTTTGTGCACAGCATCGCGAACCGCTTGCTGTTTGTTCTTCAAAAGATGAATGAGACCATTGATGAGGCGGGGTAAATGAAGCTCACATACTTCTTGTGGCAGTTGCTTCAGCAAAGTCGCCAAAGCCACGGCGACTGTGAGATGCATTCTAACAAATTTGTCAGAACTGAATTCAACGTCTTCTTGACCAAGCTTCATGTAGCGGAACAGCCTTGGAACGAGATCCCGCTGAATTTGATCATAGAATGCAGTATCCACTTTACAGTCTTGTGGAATCTGTTCAACAAGCACACAAACAGCTCGAACTGTGACGCGATGCCAAATCTCAACGTAGTAGTCATCATCAACTGAAACATCGAGCCTGCTCAAAAACAATTGGAGAAGATTTCTCCATTTAGCAGGAGCAAGCTTACGTGATAGAAGAGGGAGGACCCGAAGAGCATCTTCTATTAGACCGTGCAGTCGATCGAATTCTTTGATCGATCGCTCATTGGCGACCTGGAAAGGCAAGAACTTCCCATCTTGCAATCGCTTGTTGGGAGTAAAGAGAATCTGCGATACAACTGGAATGATGAGGGCTTGACATATCCAACAGGGAAGATCAGAGTTGAAACGAGCAATCCACAAGACAGCTTTTCTACGAACATGAATCTGAATGTGCAAGAGCTGAGACAAGAAATCATCGTCCTCACTGCTGTCCACAGATTTGGAGGTTCGATACATTTCGTTCACTTGATGAATCTCTCTTAATTTCTCATTCCTATCATGAAAGCCTGAAGCCAGGGCCGAAAGGATACCGACAACATCTTTCTTGACCAAGAGCGGAAGATCAAACTTGATCAAGTTCAAGAAATGTGGCGTTATCTGTAAAGAGAGGAAGCCCGACAGCATCTGCTCATCAACCAGAGAAAGAATCCGTAACATTGAATCTCTCGAACTTCTTCGAAGACTAAAATCAGAGTGGGAACAATCTCGCAAAAGCGTTGCAACGAGAGCAGAAACTCCAGAGAATGATTGGAGAGAGTCCGCATCGAAACTGGAATTTTGAATGCTCTGATGGGCCTTCAACTTTCTTTCAAAATCGATTTCGAACTGCACGGTACTTTTGTCAAACGAGTTGAGATCACTTAAGACCTCCAAAAGACACTCAGGAACAGACTCTCTCCCAAGAGATGCAAAACTCAAGGCAAGATACTCAATATGGGCTGGAGTCTTGAGCTTCAGAAACAAAGAAGACAAGGAACGCAGCCATTCCTGAACTTGAGCCGAGATCAAGTCAATCACTGGACTTGACGCAAGCTCACTGAGAAGAACAAGCAGTTTGGTCTTCTTTTCCATCTCAAGATTTCGCAAAGAGATCATAGGAAGCATCAAATCAATAAACGAGGCAACAACGTCGGCATCCAATGACTGCACATCCACAGACTTCAGAACAATAGGCAAAAAGTTGATTTCATGCGAGCCAAAGATTGTAGAATCATTGGATTGTCTCTTCCGACAAAGCATCTGCCCCAAAAGGTTTGAGACATGGGACCGAGCGATTTCCTGAATCTCAGTTGTATATACGGTGATTTCTTCTGGGCACGAACGAGAAAATAGCTCAAAAAAGAGGTCATAGACAAATGAGACAATCTGTCTGGAAACAGAAACAGCTGAAAGACATTTGGCTGCTGATTCCAAAACAAAAGGGAGTCTACCCAAGATTCCAGTGATGAGCTCGTCTGAAGTGAACCAAGCACGAATGCAATCCCACAGTCCACTGACATGTTGAGTGTTTTCAAGAGACAAGTTCTTGATGTCACTTTCCAGGAACTCAATCAGCTCAGAAAGTTCAGCGACCTCTAACCACTTGAAACTAGGGAAGGAAGTAATCATCTGCGCCAAAATCGAGAGAGCTTTTTGATGCAAATGCCTTTCAGTCTTGGTTCGAGAGTTCTTGGTTGTATCCCTCGCCGTGACTCGTGCGACATGAATGATGCTCAGTACGAAAGTCTTCAAGTGAGCTGCCAGAATAAGCTTGGAAGTCTTGAGCATACATTCAACAACGATCGCAAAACAGGTTGCCCTTCTGATGAAACCACGATCCAATGAGCCAGACATGGGAGAAACAAGAGAATCGACCAAAAATCCAAGTTCTTCTGGAGCGAAATTAGCCCCAAGATATTGGAAAACTTGGTTCCGAACACGATCTTTGTTATCACCATGACAGAAGACGATCTTGGGATACAAAATCCTCAACACAATTTCATCAAGAGCCCCTTTCTCCTGTTCTGATAGGTCAGCTCTAGGAAACAATAGCAGCACATCTCTATTCCGATCACATTTGCATAACTCCCGCAAATGAGACAAATTAGTCTTCAAATAGGAAGATTCATCTGATTCCCAAGCAGAAATGGAAACTATGGCATTCTCTTGAACCACGCTATCCTTTTTCATCAAGAGCTGCTTCAGTTTCTGCAAGATATTATCTCGACGTTCCAAGGAAACACGAGACTTGACTTGAGCCAAGCGGGCGGAAACTTCAATTAGAATGACTGCTTGAGAACGCAAATGTTTCATCGACAAAGAATTGTGAGCTTGGTCATCTTGATCAGAGCCTTGGTTCTGATCCCAACGCGTTTGATCGACATACACAGAATTGAAGAAATGCAAAAACATGTCAGATAATTGCGAAACATACTTGGAGAAGAAATCCTTTGAATCACGAAAGACTTGGATTAGTTGCAAGAAGAAAGTCTGAGAATCTGTCGAGCCACTCGATACCCTTTCATCCTTTCGCAATGTTTGGTAGGAATCTTCCAACACCTTATACACAAAGTCCATCATCGGTGCTGAGCAAGAAGACCCAGCAGAAATCAAAAGAGATTGAATTGGGGACCAATACGGTTGAAACTTAACGTGCAGCATTCCAACAGCAAAGTAAACAACAGCTTCAAAGTACTTCGGTGGAAGTGCACCTGAGGATATCATCAACTTCAAGTTGTTGATGAAAACAACGACATGTCTTTCGACATCAATTGAAGGATCCTGGAGGAGGATTTCATTGATATTACTTAGGAGTTCGCATGTTCCAACAAAAACAGATGAAGTCCCAGAATTGAAAGTCAGCTTTGGAAATCGAGCCAAAAGAGAAGATGACGACTTCCTCACTTCAGAATAGCTAGAGGATAGAGAACGCATGGCAAAATGAGCCAATTGCTCATTCTTCCAGGAAAGAAGACTAATTCCGTTCTCGTTTGCTCTGGTCAGCAACAAAAATGAGCTAGAAAGAGTATCATTATCAATTAAAGAATGAGACTCAACCAGAAACCTGGAGACGTTTGCAATTGATTCTGGAAGAAAGGCACAAGAAGCTTTCATAGATTTTTGGTTCTGAGTGTCAAGCAATCCAGAGCACATTGCCACATACAATGCAAATCTGGCATGAAGTCCACAGGAAATCTCATTCCAAAGACTCGTGAGCATAGAGATGATTTCAAGATATCGGTTCTCAGGACCCTGCGAAATAATGAACATCGAAACTCTAAAGAGATGTGGTTCACCATCAGCCTGATGACTCTGCAGGTACAACATTATCCTGTCCAACAATGCAGACCCAGAGGAAGCATGAAGGAAGGCTTTCAGTCTGTAAGGGCAAGAAAAGGTAGAACCATCCAAAAGACAGACCCGGTCTAGTACCTCAAGTACTTTGCCCATCTCAGAAACATCGAGAAACTTGAAAACATCAAGAACATGGGGAAAGAAAATCTCATCAAATGTGGTGAATGTTTTTGGTGAGCTCATTTCGATAGAAAAGGACAAGAGGTCATCCAATGTAGACAAATGAATGAAACTAGAGGCGAGTTCCGTTTGGTGCACAAACACAGACATCACGGCGTCAGGCTTGAAGATCAAAAGAGCTTTCAACAGAGAAGCTAACGAACCCCAAAATTGTTGAAAACAATGCTTCCTGGAGACCCAAGGAAAGCACAGCACACTCTGAATCAGCTTTGTCAACAACGATGAGCTGCCAATCCGCGTTCCACGTCGATTGCTACACCAGTCAGAGCAAACAGCAAGAACACGATGAGTGAACTTGGCCCGAATTTCGTCCTCGCAATCTTGGGAGAAGCTCGCGATTGCTTTTTCAAGGATGACATCCCAAACGAGCCCAGCAGTTTCTGGCCGTGCGTGTTCATTCATCAGATGGAAGGCAGAAGAAAGTGACGAGAAATACAGACAATCCTCATCAACCGAGTCCCTTAGACGTTGGATGTATACAGGAATCACATGAGCTACACATGTTCGAAACCCATTTCGAACTCCCTTGACAACCTCAAACATAAGATTCGCAAACCCATCCTTAAGACCTTCGCCTCGAGCATGATTTGAACGCCCTAAAAGACGCGAACAAGAAATTTCTGAGAAAACAAGAGGAAATTCGTCAGCAGGAATCTTTCTTAGCAAGAATGAGACAGATTCAGCGGCGAACTGTCGAACATAAGGCTTCTGATGTCCAAGAAACTTCTTGAAGTGCTTCTCAAACAGAGGAACAAAGTCCCTGAGAATGTTTCTGATAAGAAACTTGAACAAATATGCCAAAGCAGAAAAAATTCTTTCCAAAAGTTTGGGGAACTTTGGATCCAAGATTTGAACAAGAGTTTCGAGGATATCATCAAACATGAGATAGATTTCTGATCTAATGTCCTTGGTCAAGACAACCAAGAGATCCAACAATGCAGAGATCGCCAGTGATTCAGGAACCTGCAAATGATGCAAGAGAACAGCTACAACTCTGTCTTTGTTGATCAAAAGAAGCGGAAGACTAGGACAAGTCTCATTCTTTTGTAAATCTTTCAGGAACGCTTTGAAATGTCCAGAGTGATCGAGAAGCTTCCAGTGATCGATTCTCTGGGCAAAGAGAGAGTCATGGACCCCAAGCTCAGAAGAAAGTGTCACAAGCTCAGGCCGTACGTGTACATTAACGTCAACATCTTCGATCTGCTCTCGGAAGCCCTTGAATCTGAACTGGTTGCCACCGACCTTGTCCAGATTGAGTGGCTTGGGCTCTTGCATCGCACTCCGCGGCACTTGAGAAATGACACAAAGGCCGCGGCCTCACTGGTGACGGTGCAGTTTTACTTGTGGATGGCCAGAGTTTCATTGTACGTGGTTGTTTCAGAGAGGTCTTTGTAGACAGGGTCGATTGTCACAAAGAACATGAGTCGATCGTAGTTGTCTCTATTGGGGATTCCTCGATGTGGAGTGTGTGGATTCAGGCGAAGTAACGTCCAAGGCTTGGAAATCACTTGATTCACCACAAGGAAGTCCACGCCTTCTTCTTCCATGATGTCTTCAGGATGTCTGCCATAGTTGCAATCTCCATCCAGTCGAGCAATCTTGAGTTCTTCAGGTAAGAACTGAGGAGCATTGAACACAGTGACTTTGGTCATGGGAATGAATAGATTGGAAGAAGTTTCAGAGTAATCACAGTGGAAGTGCTGTGTCTTGGTTGATCCCTGGGGATTCACAATGAAACCATAGTTGAGGATATGACGAGCAGGGAATTGCTCCGGGTAGTCTTCATAGGCTTCCTCGAGGAGTCTGAGTACAAACTGGTGCAAGGCTTCATTATGAGCAAAAGTCTTCAAGGTGAACTCGTTCCGAATGTGCAGATTGAGCCAACAGACCTCAGTTCTCCCCGTGGGCATATCAGTCTTACAATCTTCGTAGACTTTGGTCAGGAATTCCTTCTCCTCCTCCCTTAGAGTTCGGAGGTAGTCCATTCCTGGTTTCAGAAACTTCATTGAGAACGACTGTAATGACAATGGTGAGGTAGAGTACGAGTAGATTCAATGGAGTCATGTTGGATCATTTTGATTTTCGTAATGACAATTAAATTGGGTGGTGGGTTAGTGGTGCTTGTAGTGGGACTGGCTGCAGCTACCCGGGAAGGATGGGATCTCGATTCGGGCTCTTCAGTCTACTTGGTATCTGCCCCTCGAGTCCAGCGGCTATGGAATGGAGAATGGTCCCCAGCTAAGTCTTCCATCACTTGGAAAGCTTCAGCCTTGACCTCAGTATCGGGTCAGACTCTTCAGATTACTCATGACAGTTCTTGTTTCTCAAGCTCGTCGTTTTTTGTCCAGTTTGGGGGTAGTAATGTCTCGTGCACTGTTTCAAGCACTCCTACTGTCAACGAATGCGTGCTTCCAACTTTTGCTGCTCCTGCTGCCCTTGAAGTTCAATGGACTGGGACTGGTGCTACTTGTACTGCTGAGGGGACTTATTTTGAAGTTGCCTTGGCTTCAGGACCCATTGATTGTTCTTCTCATTTCCAAAGTCCCACAAATGTTATCAATCCGGTCTTCTCTTCAGGATTGATTCAATCTCTGTATCGTTCTGGCGGTGGTTCGGGAACTAGAGCAGGTTGGAGTGGATGTGTCGGTCGCTTCAACGCTACAAAGCATACTCCATGTGGATTCTCCAACGTCTTGTGCACTGAACGTGGAGTGGTAGATGCTTTTCAGATGCCTGCCACATGGGATTATTTGAACTCTCCCGTCTACTTCAATATTCTTGACAGCAAATTCACAAAAAGATTTGAGCTGCGGGGTCTCACAGTCTCCGCGTTTGACTTTGCTGGATATCAAGGTTGTAATGTTAGTGATCACTCCAATCCTTTTCGATCTTTCGTTCTCAACAATGTCGGAAGTGCCTCTTACGACACGAATTGGAATGCCATTCTTTGCTTCCCGCAATTATCTGATTTCATTGTTGACTCAAGTAGTGTTGCCTTCTTGCCTGACCTTGCTCCTCTTCCGCTAACACATATCCGTTGTGCTACTTGCGATATCGTCAATATTTACGGGTATCCAGAGAGAAACACGCTCGAAATCCTTCACATTTACTACAACTACTACACTGCTGAAGTTGGACATTTGTTTCGCGAGGATCTTCGTCTCGCGTTGTCTCCGAATTGGACAGTTATATTCTTGGACAACAATTACATCACTGGAGATGCTAGTGTTCTGACAGACCCTGAGGTAGAACAATTTCTTGGTTATGATGTGTGCTCTTCTTTAACCGGTAAGAAGAAGCTCAGCATTGGTGAAAACTCGCTTTGGGGCAACATTCCGACAAAGAATTGTTCTGGTGTTCCCACACAGATGGACATCTACTCTGAGTACTCATATCTCTACTACAATCTTTGGCCTTGCGGTCCAAACCATCCCGATGTGTACTGCGTTGAATCACATCCTCTTAACTTCACAATTCATCCTCACTGGCTTGAAATTGGTAGAGGACCTGTCTTTCCCATCGCTCCACGGATTGAAGGACCTGTCAGTGCTTTATATCTCATGGGATGAAATCGATACTATACACCTCCTGTATCGTCTCTGCGATTCTCGTTAACCGCTGAGGGATATCTGGAGTTGATTCCTGTTTCGAAAATCTCTTTCTACACATACGTTCGTCAGTATGTTGCTGCCGACCTCCAAAGTGAACTGCACTTCACTTTCTACATGAACATCAAGAACAATGATTACGTGTTCAGTTTCAGAATGGTTCCTGACAGCACATGTGGTGGTGACAGGACTTTCACGTCTGCGACTCTAGGATCTTCGACTCATGACTACTGTGGTTGCCCAAGAGGTTTCCATCATGATGAATTACAACCATGCGTTGCTTGGTAAGGAATTAGTTTTTATGATCTGATACTTCAGCGAACCCGGCAAGTCTTCTTCTATTGTTGGACAGTTCGCATGTGACCGCTGCGATAAAGGTCGATATGCACCGCAACCACAGATGTCTGTTTGTGCTGCTTGTCCGCTAGA
>Ga0315902_10005905_pt1 | contig 17132 bp, 15 predicted proteins | sample LakEriMetagenome_9_FD_203523 | JGI IMG/M metagenome (GOLD analysis project Ga0315902, IMG submission 203523) | Freshwater fungal communities from buoy surface, Lake Erie, Ohio, United States - Buoy 12 MA117 | ecosystem: Environmental > Aquatic > Freshwater > Lake > Lake biofilm | place: USA...
TTCCGGCTCGGTTTTGGTCATCGCACTGGCGGTGACGTAGCCGGTGTTCCAGATCCCCGATCCGGCAGCGGGCTTGTTGCCGAAAATGCGGGAACGGCTGCCCTCGGGGCGGTTGATTGGTGTTTCGTCGTCGTGAATCGAGGCAGCCGCGTCGCGAGTGATTCGCGGAGCAGGTGTCGGCACCACTGGGGCGGGCGGCGGAACGACGGGAGCGACCGGCGGCGGCTGCAGAGGGCTGTTGGCTGCGATCGGCTCCGAGGCTGCAGCTCGCTTCTGGGCCGCGGGCTTGTCGGAACGTCGACGGATGGCACTGTCACCCTGCCGGGCACTCCACCACTTGTAGATGATCCGGATGACCAGGATCACGCACAGCAGCATCAGCAGAGAGACGATCGGAATCTTGTTCATCGCAGGGTCCGTCGATCAGGTCAGTGTACGGTCAGGGGGCTAAAGAAAGGGCTGCGGTGATTGATTACGTCTTGCGGCTGGAGGCCAGCACTCGGAAGACCCAAATTGTGCCAATGATCTGCAGGATGATCGCCAGGATCGTCAGACGGCTGGCCCAGGTGGAATCCATCAGGTTCTGCAGGTAAGCAGGATCGCGGAAGATGAAGAACGCCAGGATCAGCGGCGGCAATGAAACCATCAGGATCGCGACCGCACGGCTGGCTGCGGTGGCAGCGGCCAGGCGACCCTGGAACTGAATCCGGTCACGGATCGTCTGGGACAGGCGTTCCAGAACGTGGACCAGGTCACCTCCCGTTTCGCGGTGAACGCTCAGTGCGGTGCTCAGCACGCTCGCGCTGACCAGACCGGTGCGGTAGGGAAGTTCTTCCATCGCCACCGGCAGCTGCAATCCCATGGCCATTCGGTCCGTGCAGCGCCGGAGTTCCTGGCCCAGAGGGCTGGGGGTATCGTTGGCCACGACCTGCAGGCAAGCCTCCACGCTGCGGCCCGTTTTTGCGGCACGAGCGAGTTCGTCAATCATCGGTGGCATCTGGTTCATCATCACCGACTGACGCCGAGCCCGCATGGCCACAGCGACAACAATCGGAGCTACGAAGCCGAAGAAGGCTGCGATGGCCGTCGTGATCGGGTTCTCTTGGATCACGAAGACCAGGCCACCCAGGGCGATTCCACTGAGTAGACACAGTGCCAGCACCATGCTCGGGGAGATCCCCATGCCGGACTGGATCATCAGCAGATCAAACCACGAGTTAATCCGGTTGCCGACGTCGTCCGATTCTCCAGCGGCGTAGGTCTCCTGCTCTCGCAGGATCGCAGAGAATTCGGGACGGGGTGGAATCAGGTCGGTGGCCATGGATGCCTCGGGTCGTCCGTGGGAGTGAGAGAACTCGGAGTGACACTCTATTCTGACCGCTGCCAGCCAGACTGCGGGCCTGTCCCACGCTCACGGCCAGAATTCCGTGTTGCCAAAACGCAACAGACAGGACCATCCGGGTCCTGAACCTCAGGAGAAGATCGACTGGGCTTCGAAACCGCTCTTCAGCTCGCGAGCCGAGAACAGCTTTGGATTCAGCTCGACACCGCGAGCCGCGATCCGGCGGACACACTGCGGTTCGTATCCGGTGGCGTAGAACGAGCCCAGCACGCGGCCGGCCCCGTCCATTCCAGCCATCCGGTAGACGAAGATATCTTCGATATCGAATTCGCCGTTCGTCACACCGGTCAGTTCGGAGATACGCATCACTTTGCGTTCCCCGTTCGCCAGACGGGCGACGTGCAGGAAGATCTGAATCGCGGAGGCGATGTACTGACGGGCCACGCGGGTCGGCAGCTCGGCCCCGGAGAGAGCAATCATCAGCTCCAGACGCTGCAGGGCGTCACGGGTGTCGTTGGCGTGGACGGTGCTCATCGAGCCGTCGTGACCGGTGTTCATGGCCTGCAGCATGTCCAGGACTTCACCACCGCGGGCTTCGCCGACGATGATCCGGTCTGGCCTCATACGCAGCGAGTTGCGGAGCAAGTCGCGAGGCGACACGGTGCCTTTGCCCTCGACGTTCGCCACTCGGGTTTCGAGGCCCACGACGTCGGCCTGCTGCAGCTGGAGTTCGGCGGTTTCTTCAATCGTGACAACGCGTTCGCTGGCCGGGATGAACCGGCTCAGGTTGTTGAGCATCGTGGTCTTACCGGCACCCGTACCACCGGAGAGCAGCACATTCTGGCGACCTTTGACGCAGGCGATCAGGAATTCGGCCATCTCGGGAGCCAGCGTCCCGGTCCGGACCATGTCCTCGAATTGCATGATCTTGCTCTTGAACCGGCGAATCGACAGCGTCGGTCCCCGCAGAGCCAGAGGAGGAATCACCGCATGCAGACGTGAGCCATCGGGCAGCTTGGCGTCGACCATCGGAGCCGTTTCGTCGACTCGACGACCGGCCTGACCGACAAGCCGCTGGATGAAGTGCAGCAGATGGGCATCATCCGCAAACTTCACATCGGTCCGCTCGAGCAGACCGTTGCGCTCGATGAAGACCGTGTCGTGGCCGTTGACCAGCACGTCGGAGACCTCGGGGTCATCCATCAGGTCCTGCAGCGGCCCGAAGCCATAGATCTCGTCCATCAGCTCCTGCACCATCAGGTCGCGGTCGCGGCCCTGCAGATTGTTCTCGGGACGGGACGCCAGGTGATTGGCCAGCCCCTTGAGCTGCTTGCGGAACTCTTCTTCGCCCAGGTCACCCGCCTTGGACATGTCGATTGAGTCGACAATCTGGCGGTGCAGGCGGGTCTTCAGTTGCTGAAAGGTCCGGCGGGTATCGATGCCCATGGCAGGTGATCCTGTCAAACAGTCCGGGAAGGTGAACGGGTGAGACTTGGGGACTCAGTGACTGACACTCCGTGGCTGAACAGCAGCCAGCAAGTCATCAGTGACTGAGGAACAGCTTGTAGATGTACGGGTTGGCCGGTCCGTCGCTCTCGCCACCGATCCAGGCGGCGTCTTGACGTTCGAGCAGTGCGGTCCGGGTCGCGATCACAGATGGCTGGGCCGTGATCTGCATCTTCTGAGCTCCGGTCTCCGCGACAGCCAGGATGCGAATCGCAACCAGGCTGACGACCGCAGCTTGTCCGAGTGTGTGGTTTGTCGACTTGTGATCGATGTACAGCGTGCAGATCCGGGTCTGGCCGATCAGGTTTCGTAGCTCGTTCTGGATCGCTCCGATCATGGCGGCATCGACATCGACGGTCTGCGGCCCCTGATCCGTGCGGAACTCCTCTCCGAACGACTTCAGGTCTTCGACCGTCCAGCCATTCTGAAGCTGCTCGACGACTCGTGATTCCTTGAGTCCATTCCCGATGTCAGCGGTCAGCAGGTTGACCTTTTTGGAGTCCTCTTCGCTGTCCGCGAGAGCAGCTGTGTGCAGCAGGATTTCCGGGATCCCATCCGGTCTGGGAACGATCTCGCTGGTTGCGGGATCGACGCTGTAGTTGTCGACACCCAGTCGCATCTCAATCTGCCGCTGCCAGGTATCGAGGCGGCGGGGATCGGGATGGGTGTAGAGAATCGACATGGGAATCGCGGGAACCGGAGAGCCCGTGTTGGGCTGGACGCCGATGATGCGGTTGTCGACGCTCGCTTCGGCGATCGCCATTGCATTGCCACTGGAGCGTCCGGTCAGATCCTGGAAGAAGAGGGCGATCGGATTGCCGCGTCCCTTGGTCCGGGCCGCTTTCACGACAACAGTCGTCGGGCGTTCGGATTCCTCGACCAGCTCGGCGTGCCCGTTGTCCGGGTCCATCTGAATCGTGCCGACCAGAATGTCCTGATCCTGCAGAGTCACTGCCGAGCCGATTGCGTAGTTCCGGGTTGCCAGACTCTTGGCGGCTTCACGAGCGGGAGTGATCAGATCAACCGGCTTCGGATTCAGGCGTTCATCGGTCGCGAGCTGGGCCGCTCCCGCCAAGGCCGACGCTTCGGCCGCAGCCTGCAGTTCGACCTGGGCGTTATCGAGCCACAAGCGGTCAAAGACGAGAGCCAGGCAGCAACCGATCACCAGCAGCGCCATGGCGACGACCATCACCAGGCTGCCGCGTCGTGAGCGGGCCTTCGAGGTTCGTCGCTGGGAGTGCAGGGTAAACACGGTTGGTTCCTGGCGGAAAGATCTCGGTCTCGAACTGGGTCAACTGAAACAGCCCCGCCGATCTGGAGGTCGGCGGGAGCTGTCGGAATCACGTCTTACTGACCTTCAGCAGGAGCCCCACCGAAGTTGCCAGCTCCTCCTTGGAAGCCACCGCCAGCTCCGGCTCCGCCTTGAGCGGCTCCGGCTGCTCCCCCGATGGCGTCGGAGGCACTCTGAGCGGGCACGGAGTAGAAGCCGTTGCCATATCCTCCGCCGTAACCACCACCGAAGCCTCCTCCGCCGTAGTCATCGCGGCGACGATCCATCGGAGGCGGCGGCGGTTCGTGGTAGCCACCGTTGGCTCCAAAGCCGAGGTCATAGGCTCCACCGTAGCCGTAGCCGTAACCATATCCAGCGGCGAAGGCGGGACGGTTGTAGTCAAAGCGTTCGATGGCGTAGCGGTCGCTGCGGAGTCCGTCCTTGAAGGTCTGCAGGCGGCGGCTGGCTCCCGAGAACAGTTCCGTCACGGTCGGACGGGTGACCTTCGGAGCTTCGGGAGCTTCCGGAGCCTTCAGGCCCAGGATCTCGTCGAGGTAGGCTCGGTCCTGATCGCGGAGAGCGAACTGGTTCTCAGCCTTGCCATCGGGTGTGTAGACCAGAGTCATCTGGCCCTTCTTATTGGCGAGCAGCAGCACGTTGGCGTGATCCGGAGTCATCTCCAGGGTCACGTTGTTGCTACCGCGATTCGCTTCAACGGAACCGCCGGTTCCACTGTTGAGCCCGATCACCTTCACGCCCTTGAACAGGGTCATGATCATGCCCCCGTTCTTACCGAGGTCACGGTAGTAGGAAGGCACGAAGTGGATATCCACATAGTCGCCCGGCTTCACCAGTCCGTCGACCGCAGCAGTGCCGTCGGTCAGGGAGATGGAGACAGCTCGCATGCCCGGGCTGATCCCGAGCGGCGGGCCTTCGTTCGGAGCGTACAGGTCCAGGGTGCTGATCCCCTGGGCAGCCTTGATCTTCGTCTTCACGACGCGACCGACCAGAACGCGTTCGCTCTTGACGATGTCGCGGGTCATCTTGGACTGGAACATGCGGCCCGTGGCCAGGTGAGCTGCGGTGATCTTGGTCCCTGGCTCCAGATCGGCGATGGCCATCGGCACATCGATCGTGGGATCGACAGCGGGTTTATCTTCGCGGGCGAGCAGCTTCTTGCCCACGTAGGCCAGCACGAGGCCGCCGACAATCAGCAGCATCAGCAGGGTGAGTGTGGCGGGTGTCAGACGTTTCACTTCAGAGTCTCCAGAAAGTCGCGGACGTGATTTGAGTGGCGGGGTAAAGCCGACGATCCCTCGTCCGGCGAACTGGGTTATTCCTTGACCATGCGGGTTTCGCAGAGGAGGTCACGGCCTTTGAGGCCATAACCCACCATCCACAGCAGGTCGGGGGCGGCGGCAGCCATCGGGACCTGCACGGTCACGCTGACTTCATCTCCGGTCTTGTTACCAAGGTTGGTATGAATCTGAGCCTGGGAGGCCAGACGGGCTCCCAGGGAATAGCGGACTTCGTCTTCGACCGATTCCTGAGTCGCCCCATGCAGACGAGCGGCTCGGACACCAGCCCGGCTGGCGTCGACCACGTCTCCGCGAGCGAAGAACAGCAGCGAGAACTCCAGCAGGCCGAACAGCAGGATCAGCAGGATCGGGAGCGTGAGCACCAGTTCCATGCTGAGGACCCCGCGACGCGTGCGAGGCATCCGAGTTGTGGTCAGGGGGCGCAGCATTACACCGCCTCCGAAGTCTGAGCAGGGGCAGCCACTGGAGCGGCTTCTGCCTGAGGTTGGTCAAGTGTAGGCAACTTCCAGGCCAATACGGCCCAGGTGGCAACACAGACGGGAATTGCATAAGCCATGACCCGGCGACGTTTCTTTTCGTCAACAGATTCGGCCCGACGTTTCCCTTCTGCATCAGTCTTGGACTGCGCCAAATACTCGTTTTTCACGCCGCGAACACCGCGAGTGAACACTCCGTAAACCACGACAAAGACCGTACCCATCACCACAGCCACGGTACTGGCAATCAGCACATAGAGAGTCATGCGGTAGCCCAGCCAAACGCTGAGAGCCCCCATCAGCTTCACGTCTCCCCCACCGCCGCCGCCAACGATCCACAGGACGAACAGCACGCCGAAGCCCACCAGGAAACCGCCCAGAGCATTCCCCAGTCCCGACCACCCGTGGAAAGCCACTTGGTAAACGAGGCCGAGTGCGAATACGGGCAGGGTCAGCTTGTTGGGAATCCGGTGCTGCCGATAATCCCAGATCGCGGCGATCGCGGTGAACAGCGCCACCACAACGACCAGAATCCAGGAGGCCAAGCTCAACGAAGGCATCAGACGTTCCTTGCACTCTCAAGGTGAGAGAATCCGGCAACCCTATGTTGCGTGTTGCAACCGTAACACACGTTGTGAAAGAGGACGGTCGATGTTGCCGAACCGTCACACTTTTCCCACGTGTCCCGCGTGTCATTGTTCATCCTGACGATTGAGACAGAAGATGTTGCCTGTTTCGGAAACTCGACAATCGTCACATTGAGGGGCTAGATCCGGCACACGCGGAACAATCGGAATAAGCGGTTCCATCCAGTGGTTTTGGTCCCGCCGAGGACCGTAACACCGGCAGGTTTCATAAACGCGTTACAAGTCCGATAACCGGAATGGATCGCGTACGACGAGGCGTGTTCGCCCTTTGCGCCGAGCTATCCGGATTCGCCCCGCTGAGTTGAAGCCACTCGGCATATTCCGACGAAAGCATCCGATGACTGGTACTGGTCTCAAGCCTCGGTTGCTCATTCGCGCAGAGTAGAAACACTCCGCCAGGTTCGTGTGGCCAAGGGGCTCAAAGCGTGCCGTCCAGTGCGTCTCAACGGAGTTCTTCAGATGCTGGCTGCTCAACTCTCAGATGATCAGATCGCGATCATCGGCTGTGCCGTGGTTTTCGGGGCCTGCCTGCTGATGATGGTCATCAGCCAGAAAGTGGGAGATCGCGTGCGAGGTCGCTCGACATCGAGCCGCCCGGAAGTCGTTCCGTTCCCGGTGGCGACCGCGAAGAACGAGTCCGAACGCAAGGCTGCCTGAGTGGTTCGGACGACAGGGATGGAATCGAATGGTCTCCGGTTGATACGATCAAGGTCTCAACGGCTCGAAACACAATTCGCCTCAAACCCAGAGGCTCTGAGACAGAGGTCTGCAATGACAAAGTTCAAACTGCTGGCACTCAGCCTGACCATGTGGACTGTCGGTTACTGGTGCGGTCACGGTGCCTGGACGGGCGCGACCTCCCAGCTCACCGCACAGGATGGGGCGGCCGGTTTGTCGGAAGAGACCACCGGGAAGATCAAGGCGGCTCACGAATCGCTTAAGGCGGCCATGGATGCCCTGCAGCAGGATGGGAAGTACGAGGGGATCAGTGACACTCCCAACGCGTACCTGATCCTGGCTGGCGGCGGCAACGCGATGGAAGATCTGCAGTCCGGTCAGGGGGTTGACCCGGAATCGTTCGCAGCTCTCTATTCCAAGGCTGTGAAGCCCGAGATCCTCGATTCCCTGACGACCGACGATCAGGGTCGCGTGCTCTACAACGATCAACTGGTTCGTCTCTATTCTCGGACTCGTCTGGAGAAAATGGCCGCTGAGCGGACCAAGCTGTCTCTGGTGGGTGGAGAGTCGAAGTAACGAACAATCCGTCCGTGTCGGTCTTGCCGCCTGTCGGTGGCAGTTCTGACAGGCGATTCAGAATTGTCTGGGAATTCGGACAGAAACTGTTTGAGTCCCGGTCGAACAGGGTGATATGCTGAATTCCCTTCGCAGGGTGATTCACCGCGCCCTCAACTGTGACCATGTCTCCGGTCCTCGTCACGAGGAGCCGGGTTATCCGATCAGGTGTTTCCTGAGGAGTTGGAGTATGCGTTCCCTCAAGGTGAATGCGTTTGCCTGGCTGGCCAGTGTCGCAATCGCTGGTCCTGCGTTTGCCGCCGATCCGGCGACCGCCGAGCTGTACAGCCATCAGGCTCTCGATGGCCACTCCTACTATGCGGTTTCGTTGAAGGGCCCGGCTCAGCCGACCTCCCTCGCGCCGCATGACCACCTGATTCTGGTCGATACGTCGGCCAGCCAGGTGGGTGAGCATCGCACGATGGCGATCAATGTTCTGAAAGAACTGCTCGCCTCGTTGCCCGCGACCGATCGGGTGCAGATTCACGCCATCGACGTGAAGTCGACCGCATTGACCAAGGGATTTGTGGCTCCAGCCAGTGCCGCGAAAGAGACGCTGCCGGTCCTGCAGAGCCGCCTCCCCGCGGGAGCCACCGATCTGCTCGCCGCACTTCGGACCGCCTCGAACAGCTTCGAACAAGGCCGAGAGTCGTCGATCGTCTACATCGGCGACGGAATGAGCTCCGCTCACCTGCTGCAGCCGAAAGAACTTCAGGATACGGTGACGAACCTGCGTGAGCGTCACATTCCGATTCACGGATTCGCGGTGGGTGCCAACAAGGACCTGCTGCTGCTCGGTGTCCTGGCAGAAGCCACGGGTGGAATGGCCCTGATCGACAACTCCGATCTCAAGGCCACGGAAGTCGGCAAGACCCTGGCTGAGGCGATTGACCGCCCCGTGCTCTACCCGACCTCGCTGTCGGTCCACTGGTCGGGCGCCGAAGTCCTGCCACAACAGCCTTTGCCGCTGCGGTCAGATCGCGAGACGATTTACATCGCTCGTGGACAGTGGGAAGCCGGTGCATCACTCTCCGTCCAGACCTCCGAAGGAGAACTGTCCTGGAGCGTGCCGAACGCCAAGTACCAGCAGGGCAACCAGAACCTGGCAGGCATCTGGCAACAGGCTGAGTCGACCGGCGGACTGGTGATTCCATTCGCCGGAGTCGCCTTCCTTGATGCGTCGCGGCAGGCCTATGCCAACAATGTCGAGCGACTCGAAATCACCGTCGATCGGGCTCTCTCCCGCGGCGATGTGGTTCAGGCTCAAGTTGCCATGCAGCAGTTGAGCCAGCTCGACCCCGCCAACGCCAAGGCGAAGGGGCTGAAGAACCGGGTCGGAAAGCTGATGATTCAGACAGTGGCTCAGGTCGAAGAAGCTCCCGCGGGCGAAGCCGCTCCAGCAGCACCGGAAGCTCCTGCCGCAGAGGCTCCCGCCGCCGAAACGCCCACCTCGGAGGAACTCCAGGGTCGCGACAAGCCGGTCGATCTGTCTCCGATCGCCCAGGAAGAAGCTCGCCGCAACGCTCGGGCTCAGAAGCTCCGTCAACAGCTGACCAATGATATCGAAGAAGCCAAGCGAGCCTTGTCGACCGCTCCGGACGCAGCCGTGTCCCGCGTCGAAGGCAGCCGCGGTGCGATCAAGTCCGCTCTGGACATCGACGCCGACGAGAAGGCCCAGCTGCTGAAGCAAGCTGACGCTGCCCTCACCGACATCCGCAACAAGATTGAAGTGATGCAAGGCCGGATTCAGGCTTCCGAGCAGCGTAAGGCGGAACAGGAAGCCCAGCAGCGCGTGATTGATTTCGCGTCGGAGCAGGATGAGAAGCTGCGACAGATCGTGGACCGGATTCGTGCCCTGATGGATGACGGATTCCATGGCGATCAGGTGGCATTTGAAGAAGCCGAGGCGGTCTCCCGCCTGGTCGAATCGATGGCACCGAACTCTGCTTTGGCTTCGGCGACCGTCTTTTCGGCTGAGGCCGCTGGACAGCTGCAGAAGAGCGAGATCCTCAAGTCTCTCCGCTATGACCGGTTCCTGGAGGCTCTGCACTCGGTCGAGCAGTCCCACGTGCCGTTCTCGGATGAACCTCCTGTCCGGTACCCACCAGCAGCGGTTTGGCAACAGCTGACCCTTAAGCGGGAAAAGTGGAAGTCAGTCGACCTGCACAAAGAAAGCGCCAACGAGCAGAAGATCTCGCGGGCACTTGATCAGCAGACGTCGCTGGAATTCCCGGATAACACGCTGAAGGAAGTTGTTGACTTCATCACCCAGCTGCACAACATTCCGATCCGGCTTGATGAGCAGGCTCTGACCGATGCTGGATTGGATGCCGACGCTCGTGTGAACCTTGTGATCTCGGGTATCACCCTCCGCAGTGCACTCAAGCTCTTGCTGGAGAACGTCAACGGGACCGAGCTGACTTACATCATTGAAGATGAAGTCATGAAGATCACGACCGCTGAGAAGGCGAACGAGAACTACCAGACTCGCGTTTATCCTGTGGGTGACCTCGTCATTCCGATCCCTGTCATCACTGCAGTCGGTGGTGGAGTGGGTGGTCAGCAAGGTGGCCAGGGAGGTCAAGGTGGCCTCGGTGGCGGCGGTGGTGGTGGCTTCGGCGGTGGCGGTGGTGGCCAGCAAGGCGGCGGTGGTGGATTCTTCAGTGTTCCCACTGAGAAGGCGCCCATCGTCGGGAAAAAAAAACCGCTGAACTGAGTCAAAATACGCAGGAGGCGGCTCCTGCGAAGTCTCAACCTACGCGGCGGAATCCGGGGACACCCCCGGGTGCCGCCGCTGGCGTTTTATCCCCCTCTCCCGATGGCGCTCCGCAGGTTCCTGCCAAGCCTACAGAACCATCCAAATCCGGCAGTCTGCTGATTCGTGGAGCCGCCGATGTTCGCCCCGCTCCGGGATTACCCGATGAGAAGTCTGATCCCGCAGTCTGGTCCGAGTTCTTCGCCAAGAACACTCCGCCGGTTCGAGTGGTCCAGCAGCAAATCAACTATCTGACAGCTCATCAGCAGCATGAGCACGTCATTGCCTTGCTCAACGCGGCCATCATCTCGGGGCAGGCCCAGCCCTGGATGTACGAGATTCTGGCCGTCACCATGGAAGCCGCAGGTCGACCCCAGGAAGACGTGGATCGCGTCATTCTTTCGGTCGCAGATTTCGGAAATGCATCGTACGACACCATGATGTATTCCGGAGCGTACCTGAGCGGATTCGGGCGGGAGAAAGCGGCTCTCAGGATGTATCGCGAAGCTTCACAGCTCGCTCCCGAGCGTCCTGAGCCCTACGCACTCAGCCTCAAGCTGGCTGCCAAAACTCAGAATCCCGATGACGCTCTCTGGGCCGCGTGTGGGGCCCTGCAGAACGTGTGGACCGTCGACAGCGACAAACTCCATACTCAGGCTGAAGACCTGCTTCGCAGCGCCGCCGCCAAGCTGAAGAAGGACAATCAGCTCGAGCAACTCGCAGAGCTGACTCGGAAAGCCGAACAGGCCCGGCAGCGCGACCTGACTGTGAGACTCGCCTGGAATGGAACGGCCGACCTGGACCTCGCGGTCGAAGACCCGTCCGGGAGTATCGCCAGCTTCACCTTTCGGGAGTCCGCGGGTGGAGGATTCCTGCGAAATGATGGATACGGGACGGTTCCCGAAAACTGCTTCGAAGATTACGTCTGCCCCTTGGGCTTCAGTGGCGACTATGTGATCAAGGTCAAGCACGCTTCCGGCAAGATCGTGGGCAATCGAGCCAGCGTGACGATCATCACACATCAGGGAACTGCACAGGAAAAGAAGATCACCAAGTCAGTGCTGTTCGATCGGGAGCGGGAGCAAACAATTCGAATCACTCTGGAGGATGGCCGACGGGAACAGCGCCGCACTTCGTTCCTGGTCACTCCTCAAGGAGCCGCGAAAGAATGGGAACGTGCCGCAGCTCTGATCGCACAGCCCGTTCCACGCCGCCCGGATCGAGCCATCCGGCAGGTCGCCGCCGAGTTTCGCAACTCGCGTCAGGGTTCATTGCCTTCCCGGACGCAGCCCGGCGGAAATCCCGGTGGAGTGGGCTTTGCGCCCATCGTGCAACTCATCCCGGAGGGGAGTCGACTGGCCGCACAAGCTGTGGTATCGCCGGATCGCCGATACGTTCGATTGACGCTCAGTCCGGTCTTCTCCCAAATCGTTGACGTCGCGGTCTTCTCGTTCCAGGGCTCGGTCGGTCCGGGACGGTAAGTGTTAGCCTTCGGAGCGAAATAACTCGGTGCAAGCTGCGATGTCCCGCGTTAACTGGTCGCGTAGCTCCTCAACACCGCTGAACTTCCGGACTCCTCGCAACTGGCCCAGCAGTTCGAGGCTCACATTCTGCCCATACAAGTCGCCCGAGTATCCGATGACATGGGCTTCCAGCTTCAGCTGGTCTTCTCCGAAGGTCGGGTTCGGGCCGATATTCAATGCAACGGGCCAGGCCGCCCCCTGAATTGTGGTCCTCGCCGCGTAAACGCCCGCAGGTGGAATCAGTGTTTCTACGTGGCTGAGATTCGCAGTCGGAAACCCAAGTAGCCGCCCCCGCTGAGCCCCCGTGACGACAGTCCCTTCGATGGCGTAGGGGCGTCCGAGCAGTTCACGGGCCTGAGCGATTTCGCCTGCGCTCAGTGAACTGCGGATCTGGCTCGAAGAGATCATCGCCCCTCCCGTTTCGCTGGGATCGGCGATGATGACGGGGATGCTGGCCGCAGTTCCGAGCCGCCGCAAGACCTCGACATTCCCGCCGCGCGCTCGTCCAAAACAGAAGTTCGGGCCTTCCACGATCCCGCGGCACTTGAGGTGATCGCACACGATCTGTTCGAAGAACTGTTCGGCGGTCAGTGAGAGCAGCTCGCGCGAAGCGGGCCAGACGATCACCTCGTCCACTCCCTGGGCGCGGAGGAGCGCGACCTTCTGCTTCACAGTCGTCAGACGCGGCGGAACACGTTCGGGAGCCAGAATGGCCAGTGGCGGCGGATCAAAAGTCACCACCACCGCTGGCAACGCAGTTTGCTTCGACAACTCCTTCAGTCGGCGAAGTATGGAGACGTGCCCTCGATGAACTCCATCGAAGTTTCCGACGGTCAGCACAGCGGCCTGCGACCGGGGAACTCCAGCGGGCATCGGGAACTGAGACATCGCCGGTTCAGCCTTGCGCAGCAAAAAACCTGCGACTGGCTGTAACGCAAGTTGCAGGTGTGAGGAAATGTTGCGACCGACTCAGCTCAGTTGTGGCCATCTCGGCGAGCCTGCTCCGCCTGACGGCGGTACTTCAGTGCCAGGTGCGCATAGGTGGACTTCCGCGGCACGCTGGAGGTCAGTCGAGCCAGGCGCTCGTACTTCTCGGCAAGGGCGGTTTTGACGTCGGCAAAGGTACGCTTGGTCATGGTCGGAGTTCCGATCGGTGATCCAGAATTCTGGGAAGCCCCATAGTGTATTCGAGACAATCGCTGTTGCCAAATGGTACGGGGAGCAGAGTGGAAAAAAGACGTAACAGGCATTCTGGATGGGAGTTACGGAGAACGTTGCACTCCCTGTGACGGGTGCTATGACACTTCGAATGCAGGGGGCGCAGGGGCATCCGGTGCCCGTCGAGAAGACTCGGCTGGCCGACGCCGTGCCGCTCCTGTCTGGAAATCTCCATGAATCTTCTTGAGGTTCGCGAGGTCGGCGTGGGGATGTTCACCTTGTACCCCGCGTTTCCGCACGGATGGTGTTGCCTCAGGTTTTCCCAATCTACGTTGGTCCCAATCGGGGCGGAGCGATTCGACTCACCCTGCCCGAAGTGCAGCGTGCGGCATGCTAAATTGTGCTCCCCACGACGAGGCTCACTTCACGAGGCGACTCCATGCGAGCGATGTACGCGTTTGTCTGTCTTCTGCTGACGATCGCCTTGGCGGGGCTGAGTTCGCCGCTGCAGGCTGTCGACTCGGTCAGAAAGCCGAACGTCATCTTCATACTGACTGACGACCTGGCGCAGGGGGATGTTGGTTGCTATGGGCAGAAGCTTATCAAAACTCCGCATCTGGACCGAATGGCGACGCTCGGTACACGATTCACTCAAGCGTATTGCGGTACCAGCGTGTGTGCTCCATCGCGAACGTCGCTGATGATCGGCAAGCACATGGGGCACAGCCCGATCCGCGCCAACCGGGAAGTTCAGCCTGAGGGACAAAAACCCTTGCCGGCAGACACTTATACAGTGGCTCAGCTGTTCAAAGATCACGGATACACCACCGCCTGCATTGGCAAATGGGGCATGGGGATGTTCGACACGACAGGCAGCCCGCTGAAGGTCGGGTTCGACCACTTCTTTGGCTACAACTGCCAACGGCATGCGCATAGTTATTTCCCGACGTATCTCTACCGCGATGACCAGCGATTTGAACTCGCGGGCAACAACGGCAAGACCGTGGGCCAGACCTATTCTCAAAACCTGATCGCTGACGAGACGGTCAAATGGGTGACGACGAACAAGGATCAGCCGTTCTTTCTTTTCTATGCAATCACTCTGCCGCATGGTCAACACGAGATCGATGACCGGGGCCAATACGAGAAAGAGCCGTGGACTGATCTCCAGAAGAACTATGCCGCTCAGGTCACGCGGCTTGATTCGGATGTTGGTCGGCTACTCGACACACTCGAAGCCCTGAAGATTGCCGACAACACACTGGTGATCATCGCTGGTGACAATGGCTCGTCATTTGCGCCAACGTCTGAGATTGGCAAACTGTTTGACCAAACGATGGGGGGCAAGCTTCGCGGATTTAAACGCTCTCTCTATGAGGGCGGTCTGCGTCAGGCGTGCATCGCCTGTTGGCCGGGAGTGATTCCGGCCGGAAGAGTTTGCGACGAGCCTTGGGCCTTCTGGGATTTCCTGCCGACGTGTGCCGACATCCTCGGCACCCACCTGCCAGCGCAGGTGGCCACCGACGGCGTGTCGATCTTTCCACTCCTGAAAGGCGGTACGGCTCCGGATCGGGACTTCTTCTATTGGGAGCTGCACGAAGCCGGTCCGAGCTTGCAAGCCGTGCGGTTCGGCCACTGGAAGGGCGTGAAAACGGGAAAGTCAGGAGCGGTGGAATTGTTCGATCTCAAAGTCGATCCAGGAGAAACGACCGATTTGGCAGCCAAGTACCCTGAATTGGTGGCGAAGGCAGCTAAGCTGATGACCGACGCTCGAGAAGATGACCCGGAATGGTCGCTCCGTGATCGAGCCGTGAAAAAGAACTGATACGGTCATTGCGGCGGGCGCGGCTGGGGACTCCCGGCGGGCGTTCGGATCTCGAAGCCGTCAGGCAAACAAAAACCCCAGGGCTCTCCGTGGTGCGAAGAGCCCTGGGGCGAGCTGTCGGGCCTGGACGTCAGGCTTCGGCTACCGGCCGAAGACCTGCGTGTAGTACGGGGCTCCGTTGGCACTGTAGGCGATACCGACACCCAGATCGGCATAGCTGTAGGACAGCATATTCGCCCGGTGTCCGCTGGAGTTCAGCCACGTGTTGATCGCGGCGTCGGGGTTGTACTGACTGGCGCAGATATTCTCCGCCACCATCCCGCTCGGGTATCCCGCTGCAGCAGCCCGATGCTGATGAGAACGTCCGTTCAGGTAGTGCGACATGCTGTTGTAGCGAGCCATGTCGGCACTGTGCAGACGGGCGGCCCGACACAAACGCGGATCGAACCGCAGCATCGGCAAACCGGAATTGGCCCGGGCCTGATTCGTCAGATCAAACAGCCGCTGCTCAGCTGCGGTCAGGTCATCCAGCGTGAAGACCACTCTGCCGGGCTTGTCGAGCCGGACAGTCCGCTCAATCCGGCGGTCCTGGCCGCCTTCCGACCAGTTGGCCACGATCGTGCAGGTCGCCTTCTTAGCATCCCGCCGGATACGCACTTTTCGCTTCTCGCCCCGAGTGGAGTCGGTGACTCCATCGACGATGACGGCGGCCACATCCGGAACTTCGACTTCAATTTCGCATTCCAAAGATTCCGCAGCAGGCGGTGGCGGTGGCACTGCCGGTTCCGCAGCCCCGGTCCAGCCTGCTCCACAGGCTGCCAGGATACCCGCCCAAGCCAATGTTTTCGAGATCGACATCCATCATCCTCGGTCGAACAGTCGCAGCACGATCGGACCACCCTGGGTCCTGTAATCCGGCTGCTGAGAGATCCGAGAGACTAGCGAAAATGGGTTGAGATTTCAGTTCCGTGGCTGGAGAGATGTGAACCTATGATCACTTCTGGTGAGCCTTCGCATGAATTCTGTAGCTTCAATTTGCAGTCGTCAGGTGTGAACCCGCCTCCCGTTGGCGGTACGATCAACTCGGTAAATACATGCTCAATCATCCCAGGAGATCATCATGGATCAGCCCACGCTGCCTTTGAAATCCTTGACCCATGCTGAAATCGCTCGAAAGTGGGTCGATTCCTTTCAGGACCTGGAAACCAAGATGCTGACCGAGATCGAGCCGTACCTGTCGGACGATTTCGAGTTGGTCTGCCCCGGAGATTCGGAAGTTGTGCCGTTTGCCGGGATCTGGAATGGATCAGCAGGGCACCAGAAGTGGCTGGACCTGTTCTTTGGATTCTTCCAGCGGACCAAGACGAACGATGTGTCCTATACCGAGACCGACCACAGCGTGATCGCCCGCTGGAAGGAGTCGGTGATACTTCAGGGAGTTCCTTGCGACCCCGTGCAGATCAACATGTACTTCCACTTTCTCAACGGTCGACTCGCCCGGATTTTTGACGACTACGATACCCAGACCGGCAGCTCCAGCATCACTCAGACCCTGTCGCTGGTGCAGGACGACCGCTCGTAGCGGCTGGTGGTCCCGTTCAACAAGACGCTACCGTCACCATGGAAGTCGGGGAAACACAACAACTGGCCGTCCGGTCCGGTCGACGGGGAACGACAGTTCCTTGGTCCGGAGTTCGCTGACGTAACTCACCAAGCGTGCCGCGAAGACAGCTTCCTCCTCATCGGACAGATCCGCGCGGGCCAGTGTCGTCAGCTCCTCTGCTCGGGCCAGGTGCCGCTGGACGCCATCCCGGTTGTGTTCTCGGACCTTCACACCAGCTGCGGCCAACTTGATCAGGCCTTTCACGAGGTCTGCTCTCGGCCCGGTTCGCCCGAGCGCATGCCAGAGCCCTTCCCAGGCCTCATGGGCTTCCCAGTAGTAGCCCGAATGGAACAGCCTGCGGCCCCACAAGAACGGCTCCGAGGCTGTCAGAGGGCCTTCGACCGTTGTGTGCTGC
>Ga0315902_10005906_pt1 | contig 17131 bp, 16 predicted proteins | sample LakEriMetagenome_9_FD_203523 | JGI IMG/M metagenome (GOLD analysis project Ga0315902, IMG submission 203523) | Freshwater fungal communities from buoy surface, Lake Erie, Ohio, United States - Buoy 12 MA117 | ecosystem: Environmental > Aquatic > Freshwater > Lake > Lake biofilm | place: USA...
TCCGCCCCAACGGGACGCAAATCGGCATCGCGGACCCCCGCCGGGACGGGGTCGCCGTTGCCCGCTGAGCCACACCAATGAGATGAAAGTGCCGGGCTCGGTCAAACGGGTCCGGCACTTTTTTGTGGACCATTGCGTAAAGTTTAGGATAGCCTAAATATTTGGTATGGCTGGTTTGCATACCGATCCACCCCAGCAGGAATCCGGATGGCGCCGGGCGCGACTCGCGCCTTCGCTCTCTGAGGTACACCGCTCGGTCGAGGTGAATGGGACAACGTGGTTCCGGAAGCTGCTGGCCTTCGCCGGCCCCGGGTACCTCGTAGCGGTCGGCTACATGGACCCGGGGAATTGGGCCACGGACCTCGCGGGCGGCTCCCGATTCGGGTACACCCTGTTGGCGGTCATCCTGCTGTCGAATCTGATGGCGGTGCTGCTGCAGGGGCTCGCGTCCAAGCTCGGTATCGTTACGGGACGCGATTTGGCGCAGGCCTGCCGAGATCACTATTCCCCGCGCGTCGCCTTCGCCCTGTGGCTGCTGTGCGAAGTCGCCATCGCCGCATGCGATCTGGCCGAAGTCATCGGCTCCGCAATTGCGCTGAAGCTGCTCTTTGGCATTCCGCTGCCGTGGGGGATCGGACTGACTGCCCTCGATGTGCTGCTCGTGCTCTATCTCCAGAATCGCGGGTTTCGATATCTCGAAGCGTTGGTCATCGCGCTGATCGCTTTGGTGGGTAGCGCCTTCTTCTTTGAACTGGTGATTTCGCGTCCGGACCTCGGCGCGGTGGCGCGCGGCTTCATCCCGTCGCCGGAGATCATCCGCAATCCCGAGATGCTGTACATCGCCATCGGTATTCTTGGGGCGACGGTAATGCCGCACAACCTGTATCTGCACTCGTCGATCGTGCAGACGCGGAAGTACGCCGAGAATGCGGAAGGGAAGCGGGAGGCCGTGCGTTTCGCCTTCATCGATTCCACGATTGCGCTGACGTTTGCCCTTTTCATCAATGCGGCCATCCTCATCGTGGCGGCCGCTACGTTCCATCGCACCGGCAATACCCAGGTCGCCGAGATTCAGGATGCCTATCAGCTGTTGACGCCGCTCCTGGGGGTCACGGGGGCGAGTACGATGTTCGCGCTCGCGCTTCTCGCGTCAGGGCAGAACTCGACGCTCACGGGGACGCTGGCAGGACAGATTGTGATGGAAGGCTTCCTCGATCTGCGCATTCGCCCGTGGTTGCGGCGCCTCATCACCCGCGCGATCGCGATCGTGCCGGCGGCGTTCGTCGCGATATTTTACGGCGAAAGCGGGACCGCCAAGCTGCTCGTACTCAGTCAGGTGATCCTGTCGCTTCAACTCTCCTTTGCCGTCTTCCCCCTCGTGCGCTTTACGTCTGATCCCGCCAAGATGGGCGAGTTTGCCAATGCACTGCCGCTCCGTGTCCTCGCCTATACCGTGGCCGGTGTGATTGCGCTGCTGAATGGGTGGCTGCTCATGCAGACGGTTGGGGGGTGGCTGGCCTGATGTATCGTCGGATTCTCATTCCGCTTGAACATTCGTCGTACGACGAAGTCATCGTGGCGCATGTGCGGCAGCTCGCGACGCTGTGCCGGTCGTCATTGCTCCTGATTCACGTCGCGGACGGATGGGCCGCCCGCAATCAACGGTCGCTCCAGCTGCGTGAATCCGAGGAAATGCGGGTTGACCGGGAATATCTCGAGGGGTGGTGCGCCACATTGCGCGGCGAGGGGTTCGACGCCGAATGCCTCCTGGCGGGCGGTGATCCGGCCGCGGAGATCGCCGCGGCGGCCGAGCGTGAACAGTGCGATCTCATCGCGATGGCGGTGCATGGGCATCGTGGGCTGCAGGACGTGCTGTATGGGACCACGGCGAATGATGTGCGGCATCGGACCATGGTGCCGGTCCTGATGGTGCGCGGCCCAGCCGTCGGTCGCCCACGGAAGCCCGACGCGTGATGGCGCGAGGGCAAGCCACGGCGGTGCCGCTGACGGGTCCCGTCGAGGACTATTTGAAGGCGATCTACGAATTGCAGATTCGCGATGGCGCCGCCTCCACCTCGGCGTTGGCTTCGGCGTTGCACGTAGCGCCGGCCTCTGTGTCCGGGATGATGCGTCGGCTGGATGCGCAGGGGCTGATTTCCCATGAGCCCTACCACGGCGTGCATCTCACCGCACGAGGACGGCGTGCCGCACTGCGAACGATTCGCCGCCACCGCATGCTCGAAACGTACCTCACGCAGGTGCTGGGCTTCCCCTGGGATGCCGTACATGACGAAGCCGAGCGACTCGAGCATGCGGCATCCGATGACTTGATCGAGCGAATGGCGGCGGCGCTCGGCTATCCGACGGTCGATCCACATGGTGCTCCCATCCCGTCGGCCGATGGGGATGTTGAGGAGGTGCGTCTTCGCACGTTGGATGAGCTGGCCGTCGGCGATACGGTGCGCATGATTCGCGTGAGTGACCGCAATCCATCACTGTTGCGGTATCTCGCCGAGATTGCGCTGCAGCCGGGGGCCGAGGTGACCTTGCTGGCGCGGGCTCCCTTCGACGGACCGCTGACACTGCGCATTGGCGATGCGGAAATCGTGGTGGGATCCAATCTCGCTGCTCAGGTGTTGGTGGAGGCGATGTCCACGTCTTCTCGATGACTGATTCGCGACGTTGGTGGTGCGCGGTCTGCTGGGTGGTGATGCAGTGGTTTCCGACGGTGGGGTTTGCGCAGGGCGATACCGTCCTGTCTCCGACGTTTGGTCGTCGCCCCCCCGCGGTCCGGGGCATCGCCATCGACGCGCGGCTGGCCGAGGATTTGGCCCTTAAGCCGGGAAGTCGCGTTCGTCTGTCGGCGGTGCCAGGTGCGCCGGGTGATCCTGTCGAAGTTGCCGCCGTATTCGAACGCCGGGCCGATCCGGCCGAGGTCGCGCGTCGGGAGTATCGCATCCGCACCCATCTCGATCACCTGCAGGGATTGCTGGGGATTGAGGATCGTGTCGATCGCTTCGCCGTCGGTGTCACGGGGCGCGTGCCACTCGACAGCGCGTTGGCCCAGATCAACCATGTCGCGTTCGGATTCCGCGCCCATGCGTCGAAGGCGGTCGCGGTCCAAAGCTCGCGGACGTTTCGTGTTGTGGAACGGTTTCATCGGGCCATCGGCCTGATCACGGTGGTGGCCAGTGCGGTGTTTCTGCTGTGCCTCCTCTTGTTGAGTGTCGAGGAGCGGAAGCGGGATATCGCGGCATTGCGTCTGATGGGGATCTCGCGGGCCACCGTCGTGCGTGCCCTGATCATTGAAGCGGCGCTCGTCTCGCTGATCGGTTGCGTGATCGGTGCCGGAATCGGATGGGTCGGATCGCTGGTGGTGAATGCCCACTTCCAGCAGCTCTATCGCACGCCGCTTCAGTTCGCTCTGGTGACGCCGGAGATCCTGCTGTTCGCCACGGTGACGTCGCTCGCGCTCGGCATTGTCGCAGGGGCTGGTGCGGCGTGGCGTCTCGTGCGCACGGCACCGCTGACCCTGATGGGGCGCTGATTCATGCGCTTCACGCTGGCGTGGGCGACGCTGCGGCGGCATCCGGCGCGTACGGTACTCGCGGTGCTCGGGATTGCCGTGGCCGCGGCGCTGCTCCTCGACATGGTGATGTTATCGACGGGGATGCGCGAATCGTTTCGCGGTCTGCTGCTGACCCGTGGCTACCAGTTACGAGTATCGCCGAAGGGGACGCTCCCGTTCGATAGTGAAGCCTCCATCGACGGCGCGACAGCCATTGTCGCTGCGTTACGTGCCCATCCCGAGATCACGGCGGTCAGTCCCGCGCTCGGTGCGACGCTTACGCTGCCATTCGCCACCTTGCCGTCGGTGTTCACGCTGGGGCTCGAAAGCGATGTGCAGGGTGATTATCAACTCGAGGCGGGCCAGGACTTTCCGGCACCCACGCGCACCACGGCCCCCCTCTCGGTGATCCCGGCGGTCGTCAATCGGATCTTCCTGCAACGCAGCGGACGTCGGCTTGGCGATACCCTCACCGTGTCCGCAGGACTGGATGCCCAATTGCGGACCGCTGCCCGCTCACAGGTCATCGTCCTGCGCGGCGAAGGACGATTCTTCTACGTACCGGGCGAAACTCCCGTGCTGGCCATGCCGCTGGCTTCGCTCCGGCAGCTGCTCGGCCCAGGCTATGCCGATCGGATGTCACTCGCGATGGCGGCCGTCCGTCGTGCCGACTCGACCTCGGTAGAAGCCACGCGCGCCTGGATCCAGACGACCCAGCCACGCGTGACCGCGATCAGCACCGAGACCGCCATTCGCCAGGTCGAAGAGCGCCTCTCCTACTTTCGCCAGTTGGCCTTCGTGCTGGGCGCGATCAGCCTCGGCATCGGCTTTCTTCTCGTGGCCACGCTGGTCACCCTCTCGGTGAATGAACGGCGCGGAGAAATCGCCGTCCTGCGCGCCATTGGTACGCCGCGCGGTGGCGTGCTACGTCAAGTGCTTCTGGAAGGACTGATGCTGAGCGGTGCAGGGATCGTGATTGGTCTCGGCCTCGGGCTCTTCACCGCGCGCTGGCTCAACGGGATTCTGCGTGATTTTCCGGGGCTTCCCGCCGCCTTCAACTTCTTCGTGTGGAGCGCAGATGCGGCGTGGCAGTCGCTCGCCCTCCTCCTGGTTTCCGGTGCGCTGGCTGGACTGATTCCGGCGTGGCGCGCGGCGTCGCTTCCCATTGCCCGCGCCCTGCGGGAGGATGCCATTGGTTGATGTCGTAAACACGGGGTCGGCGGACCGTTCGGCAGTGATCCGCTGCGAGCGCGTCATGCGCTCCTACGCCATGGGGGATGCCATGGTGCACGCCGTACGCGGAATCGATCTCGAGATTCGGCGTGGCGAGTTTGCCGCCATCACCGGACCGTCGGGGTGTGGCAAGAGCACCCTGCTCCATCTGTTGGGCGCCGTGGATGTCCCATCAAGCGGCCGGGTGTTCATCAATGAGCGTGATACGGCCCAGCTGCGTGATGCGGAGGCGACGGCGTTCCGCCTTCGCCACATCGGTTTCGTCTTCCAGCGCTTCTATCTCATGCCGACGTTGACGGCACAGGAGAACGTGGAGCTGCCATTGGCGGAGGCTGGACTTCGTGGTACCGCGCGCCGCGAACGCGCGGCGGAGTTGCTGGCGTATGTAGGGCTGGGTGACCGCCGCACGCATCGGCCGACGCAATTATCTGGTGGCGAGCAGCAGCGGGTGGCGATTGCGCGCGCTCTGGCCAATTCACCTGCGCTGATACTTGCTGATGAGCCGACCGGTGAACTTGATGCGGCGACCGGAGAACGGCTGTTGGAGTTGTTTGCGCAGCTACACCGGGATGGAACAACGCTGGTGTTCGTGACGCACGACGCGATCGTGGCCAAGTCGGCACAGCGGGTCATCCGGCTGCGCGATGGCGTGGTGGCTGAAGACACCGGGGCGTCGAGCTGATGTCCGAGATGCCGCCCGCGTTGCCTGCGGAGGGGTCCGCTACCTCCGTTGGAGCCGTGCGATTGGCCATGTCGTGGCTGCTTGCATGGCGCACGGTGACGGCACGACCGAAACGGGCTCTGCTGTTGTGCGGCGGCTTTGGTATCGGTGTTGGGGTGATGGTGGTGCTGTTGGCCGTCGGCGAGGCCATGGTCCGTCAGGCGAGTCAGGAGAAGCTCGTCGGTGGTGGGGCCATCACCGTGCTCCCCGAGGGGATTGATATCGAGGTCCTGACCACCGGCGGACTCGGTGGGCTGTTCTTCTCTGTACCCAATGCGCGATTCGTCCATCGGCAGGTGCTGCGTTCACCGCGTCTCGCGTCGGCTATTGCCGTCGCGGCACCGCAGCTCGAGGGGAAGCTGTTGTATCTCACCACCCCAGATGGCGTCGAGCATGCGGTGCGGGCTACGGGGGAAATCCCGTCGGCGACCGAGCAACTCGGCGCGATGCCGCGGATCACCAGCGGCGCGTGGGAGGATGATGCCGCGGATACCCGCTGGGTACGCCCCACGCCGGCGGAGCTCCGTCATGACATCGATCGGTTTCATCTGCCGCCGCGCGACATGGCCAATCCCGGATCATGGGGGGAGTGGCACTACTTCAATGTGATTTCTCCGGATGCGTCGCGCTGGGCCTTCCTGTCCTTCATCGTGGGCGGCGATGTGCGCGATACCACCTGGGGCGGACAGGTGCTGGTAACGCTCCATGAACGCGGGCGGACACCACGGCGCTTCGTGTCCACCGTCCCGAGGCGTCAGGTGCATTTCAGCACGCGCGATGCGGATCTTTCGATCGGTGATGCGACCGTGAGCGTGGATAGCACCGGGCGGTATGTCGTGCGGGCCACGGCGCGTGAGGAAGGCATCGGGACTCCGCTGACCGTCAATCTGCTCGTCGAGCCGGCAGATCGTGTCGAATTTCCCGGAGCCACGCTCATCAGTGGCGATTTCACATCAGGGTACGCGGTGCCCGGCCTGCGCGCGTCCGCAACGGGGACGTTGTGCGTGCGCACCGCATGCGAACGCTACGACGGCGCGCAGGGCTATCATGATCACAACTGGGGTGGCTGGCGTGGCGTAACGTGGGAATGGGGAGCGGCACGTGCCGGGGAGTACACGCTGCTGTATGGTCGCGTGACCCCGGAAGATTCCATCGGGAGCAATGCGCCGCTGTTCGTCTATCTCACCGATCGCCAGGGCTTTCTCGCACTCTTTCGTCCGAAAGTGATTGGCTATCAGGACGGACGTACGATTGCGACGGCCAGCGGCCCGCTGCGTGTCCCATCGACCGCGACTCTACAGGACGTGCGTGGCGCGGACACGCTACGTCTCACGTTGACGATCGATGATGCCGTGGCCACCGATACACGGGCCGGTCTTGTCGAGCGTGGAGAAGGGGCCTATGCGCGTCAGCTCCGTCGTCCCTGGTTCGTGCAGATGGCGGGCGAGGCGCAGATTGCCGGTCGCGTTCGGGGGCAGCCGCTTGGCGGCCGCGGCCGTGGATTCTTCGAGACCTATCGGTAGCGATCCGATATCTTTCGCGGATGCCCGCAGCCCGAGCCCTTCCCGGTGAACTGGATCTGCACCTCTTCAATGAGGGGCGTCATCTTCGCCTCTGGGAGATGTTGGGTGCGCATGTGACGGTGGTGGATGGCGTCGAGGGTACGGCCTTTTCGGTGTGGGCGCCCAACGCCGAGCGCGTCGCGGTCCTCGGTGACTTCAATGTCTGGCGCGCGGATGCGCACCCGTTGACCCCGCAGGCGTCGAGTGGTGTGTGGGCGGCCTTCGTACCGCACGTCGGGGCGGGCACGCTCTACAAGTTCCACATCGTCGGGCGCGACGGAGGGATACAGGTCAAGACGGACCCCATGGCGCGGAAGCTCGAGTCGTCACCGGGATTTGCGTCCATTGTTGAAGCGCCCTCGGCATACCCGTGGCGGGATGCCGCATGGCTTGAGGCGCGTGCTCGGCGTGATGCCCGACGCGATGTGCCGCACGAGCCGATACACATCTACGAAGTGCATCTGGGCTCCTGGCGGTACGATCCCAACACCGATCGGCCGTACAGCTATCGCGAGGTGGCGCCGCTTCTGGCCGATCATGTACGTGCGCTCGGATTCACGCACGTCGAGCTACTGCCGATTCAGGAGCATCCATTTGGCGGCTCGTGGGGCTATCAGGTGGGGGCGTACTACGCACCAACGAGTCGGTACGGCTCGCCCGATGACTTCCGGTTTTTCGTGGATACGCTGCATCAGGCGGGGATCGGCGTGCTTCTCGATTGGGTGCCCGCGCACTTTCCAAAGGACGACTGGGCGCTCCGTCGTTTCGACGGCACGGCGTGTTACGAGCATGAGGACCCGCGGCTTGGTGATCACCCCGAATGGGGCACCCACATCTTCAATTATGGGCGCCATGAAGTCCGGAATTTCCTCGTGGCGAACGCGTTGTTCTGGATCGATCAATTCCATATTGACGGGCTCCGTGTCGATGCCGTCGCCTCGATGCTCTATCTCGATTACGGACGCAAGGCCGATGAATGGCTGCGTAATCGGCATGGCGGGCGGGAAAATCTCGAGGCGGTGGCCTTCCTGCAGCAGCTGAATGAGGCGGTGCACACCACGCATCCCGGCGTCATGATGATTGCCGAGGAAAGCACGTCATGGCCCAAGGTGACGGCACCCGTTCATGAAGGCGGCCTCGGTTTCACCTTCAAGTGGAACATGGGGTGGATGCATGACTCGCTCGCCTACTTCGCGACGGATCCGATCTTCCGGCAACACGCGCATGATCGGCTGACCTTCGCGATGTGGTACGAGTACACCGAACGGTTCCTGAATCCGCTGTCGCATGATGAGGTGGTACACCTCAAGAAGTCGCTGCTGAGAAAGATGCCAGGCGATCCGTGGCAACAGTTCGCCAATCTCCGGGCGCTTCTTGGCTATTCCCTCACTCGCCCCGGGAAGACGCTCTGGTTCATGGGCACCGAGTTGGCACCCGAAGGTGAGTGGAATCATGATCTGCCGCTTCCGTGGCACACGGCCGCGGACCCCGCACGTGCCGGGCTGCAGCACTTTCTGCAGGCTCTTGGTGCGTTATATCGTACGCATTCCTGTTTCTGGCGACACGATCACGATCCGCACGGATTCCGATGGGTCGATGTGGCCGATCGGGAGCGCTCGGTGTTTTCCTACGTGCGATTCGATGGCGATGCCCACGCCCTAGTGGTGCTCAACCTCACGCCGGTGCCGCGCGAGTCGTATCGATTGGGTGTGCCGACGAACGGTGCGTATCGCATGGTCCTGAATTCGGATGCGCCTCACTTTGGAGGCAGCGGCTATCCATGCGCCCCCGTGGTCCGAAGCGAGCGCATTGCCTATCATGGATTTCCGCAGTCGCTGACACTGACTCTGCCACCCCTTTCGATGCTCGTGCTGATGCCCGGAGACGCTGCATGACGGCCCGCCCGCTTCGGCTCGTTGCCTTCGGTGTGGTCACACTCCTGGCGGTGGCGCTGTGTGTGCGCCTAGGCATCTGGCAGCTCGACCGTTTGGCGCAACGGCGGGCGCAAAACGCCATTGTCACCGCGCGTGGCACATTACCCGTGGTGGACGTACAGGGAATCCGCACCATGGATACCACGGCGTCACATTGGCGACGGGTGTCGATTACCGGGGTGGCGGAGTACGACCGGGAGCTGGTGCACGGGATGCGCACGCAGAATGGTTCGCCTGGTGTGCATCTCCTCACGCCGATCCGTCCGCTCGGCGGGGCGTGGGGCGACACTGCCGTGCTCGTGATTCGCGGCTATCTGTATGCGCCGGATGGTCGGACCATCGATCACGCGGCGGTTACCGAGGGCGACACGGTCCGCCTGGAGACGCTGGTGCTGTCGTACCCGGCCACGCAGGCTACGTCTGCCGTGCGGATGCCGTCCAATGCGCGAGCGGTGCGGACGTTGGATCGCGATACACTGGCGACGATGATTGGCCGGCCGCTTGCCCCGTTCGTACTGCTCGCTCTGGGCGACACCGTCGTCCGCGATATCAGCAAGCCAGCCCGGATTCCCCCGCCCGCGGTGAACGAGGGACCGCACCTCTCCTATGCCCTGCAGTGGTTCGGCTTCGCGACCGTGTTTCTGATCGGCTTCGTGATCTTTGCCCGCCGTCAGCCTCGTTCACGACCGCAATAGTCAATCCTCGCGTCAGTCGCCGATGCGATAGTACTCGCGGTACCACGCCACAAAACGCGCGACGCCGGTCTCGATCGGGGTCTTTGGCGCGAAGCCGACATCCGCGACGAGGGCATCCACATCCGCGTAGGTGGCCGGCACATCGCCCATCTGCAGCGGCAGCATGTTCTTCTCGGCCGTGCGCCCCAGCGCCTGCTCCAGGGTGCTGATCAGATGCATCAACTCCACCGGATTGTTGTTGCCGATGTTGTAGATGCGATAGGGGGCGCGGCTCGTGGCTGGATCGGGACGGTCGGAATCCCAATCCGGATTCGGCTCGGCGGTATGGTCGCTCGTCCGGATTACGCCTTCAACGATGTCGTCGATGTACGTGAAATCGCGGCGCATCCGGCCGTGATTGAACACGTCGATCGGGCGTCCTTCGAGGATCGCCTTCGTGAACAGGAACATCGCCATGTCGGGGCGCCCCCACGGCCCATACACTGTAAAGAAGCGGAGTCCCGTCGTCGGTAGGCCGTAGAGATGGCTATAGGTGTGCGCCATCAGCTCGTTGGCCTTCTTCGTGGCCGCGTAGAGCGACAACGGATGATCAACGTTCTGGTGTACGGAGAAGGGCATCGCGGTGTTCGCCCCGTATACGCTCGATGACGACGCGTACGTCAGGTGCTGCACGCCATGATGCCGGCATCCCTCGAGGATGTGCAGGAAGCCGACCAAGTTGGCATCGATGTAGGCGTGCGGGTTGGTGAGCGAGTACCGAACCCCCGCCTGCGCCGCGAGATGGATGACCTTGTCGAACTGCTCGGCGGCGAACAGGGATTCGATCCCCGCCCGATCGCCGAGCTCCATGCGCACAAATCGAAATCCCGGCTTCCCCTGCAGGCGCGCGAGTCGCGATTCCTTGAGCGTCGGGTCGTAATAGTCATTGATGTTGTCGAGGCCAATCACTTCATCCCCACGCGCCAACAGTCGTTCGCTCGTGTGCGAGCCGATGAAGCCGGCCGCGCCGGTGACCAGAATTTTTGCCATCGCAATCTCGTGAAGAAGGGAGCTGCGTTTACAGCTCAGGTTTTGACCGACAATGCATCAACCGTAGGCCGCCGCTGCAACAGCACCACGGCGGTCATGATGCCGATGCCACCCAGCAACGTACCCGCTCCGAGGGGCTGACCGAGCAGCAGGATCCCCAGCAGCGTGGTCCAGAACGGTTCAACGGTCGAGGTGATCGCCGTTCGCACCGGTCCCAGCACGGTCAGCCCTGCCAGAAACCCAATAAACGCCACGGACGACAGCACGCCCTGCATGACGCTGGCGCCCAGCGCGACGGCATCCGGAATGACGAACAGTGTCCCTGTGGTCACCGACCAAGTGAGGAACAGGACGAATCCGCCGACGGCGATCGCCTGTGCCACTTCCGTGGGTCGCCGACCGCGCTGCAAGTGGTCGAGGACCGGGATATAGAGCGCGTACACGAGGGCCGCCGCAAGAATGATCAGCAGTCCGGTCGGGTGCAGGGCGGTACTCGTGGGCGCACCGACCATCGCGCCGATGCCGGCGAGGGCCATGATCAGCGCAACGATGCGCGTGACGTCGAGGCGTTCGGTGCCACGCACCGCCGTGATGATCGTGACCCACGCCGGATAGGTATAAAAGAGAAACGACGCGGTGGCGGCGGGGAGCCATTGTAGGGCGGCCAGCGCCAGCGTCGCCACCATCGCCTGCCCACTCCCGGCGACGAACAACACGCGCGGTGCATACCAGGGCGCGATGGACACAGCGGGTGGGGTCGCGGCGCTCGATATCTGGCGACGAGCATCCCACCGGGCGATCGCCATCAGCAGCAGCGACGCGGTGAGATAGCGCCACGTCTGAATGCCCTGAAGCGCCATCCCCCGATCGGTGGCGATGATGGTGAGCGGCGAAATCGAGCCGAACGCGCACGCTGATGCCGCCACGGCGAGTGTCCCGCGGAGGAGACTCCCCGTCCTCACAACAGCGTGCCGCTCAGGAACAGGTAGGCGACGCTGAAGTACAGGCTGATCGCGGAGACATCCACGATCGTGGCCACGAAGGGGGCCGAGGCACTCGCGGGGTCGAATCCGAAGCGCTTCAGGACGAAGGGCAGCATCGAACCCGTCAGCGAGCCGATGGTGACAATGCTGATCAGCGTCAAGCCGACGGTCGCGGCCAGCAGCGTGGCATGTGGTCCGTAGTTGTACAGGCCGAGCGACTGCCACGTCACGATACGGACCATCGCCAGTGTGCCAAGCAGGAGGCCGAGGATGAAGCCGGCCGGCAGCTCCCGGACGACAACCCGCCACCAGTCGCGGAGGGACACTTCACCCAGCGCCATCGCACGAATGATGAGGGACGTGGCCTGTGATCCCGAGTTGCCCCCCGAACTCATGATGAGCGGAATGAACTGGGAAAGCAGCAGCACGCGACCGAGTTCATCCTCGTACCGCGCCATGACGGAGGCCGTCATCATCTCACTGAGGGCGAGGACGGCGAGCCACCCCCCACGCTTGCGCACGTTCTGCCAGAGCGTGATCTGCATGTAGGGCTCTTCGAGCGCCTCCATGCCGCCAAACTTCTGTGCGTCCTCGGTCTGCTCTTCCTGAATGACGTCGATGACGTCGTCGACCGTGACGACGCCGAGGAGATGCTTGTCACGGTCCACGACGGGAAGGGCCACAAGGTCGTAGTTCGAGGTGACCTGCGACACTTCCTCCTGCGGCGTATCCGGTACGACACTCACCACATCGGTCCACGCATGTTCACTGATGCGCGAGCCCTCCGGTGCCGCCAGCAGTTCGCGCAGCGACAGCACGCCGCGCAACCGTCCATCCGCATCGGTGGTGTAGATCGTGTACATCGCCTCGCGTCGACCCGCACGCGCCATCGCCCGCACGGCGCGCAGCGATTCCTCGACGGTAAGCGTCTCTTCGACGGAGACGAACTCCGTCGTCATGAGTCCGCCGGCCGTGTATGGGTCGTACTGCAGCAGCCGCTCGGTTTCCGCCTTGTCGTCCGGCTCAAGCTCCTGCAGGATCTCGTCGACGGTTTCCTCGTCGAGTTCCTCGAGCGCGTCCGCCCGCTCGTCGGGATCCATCTCCGCGACGATCTCGGCGGCCTCCCCAGCCGGCAGCTCCTCGAGCACCTGCGTGCGGAGATCCTCATCGAGGTACTCCAGCACCTCGGCAGCCCGTTCGCGTGGCAGCGCTTCGAGGAATGCGCGCACGAGAACCTCCGGCAGCGCCTCGGCCACGTCGGCGAGGTCGGCCGGATGCATTTCCTCCGTTTGCGGACCGATGGACTCCGGGTGCTCCTCGAGCAGCTCGATGAGATCCGGTACGATCAGCGCCGCAAGCGGCCGGTCTTCGTTGGCGCGTGGCGTCATCGGCGAAGGGGCGGCGGGGTGAGGGGCAAGTTAGTACGCCCACCGAGAGGCGCAAAGCGCGCGCGCCGACAATCTCCCTCGCTACAGGAGCGGCAGTCCCGCGCGTTCCACCCGCATGGCCCGCAATTCGACCCCGGCCAATTCGAGCGCTGCGGCCAGCTGCGTGCGGAAGACTGCCGGATCTGGGAGTGTCTCGGTCTCGAGGATGGCTCCGGCCATCGACACCTCGGCTTGCACAATCGCCGGGACGCCCGCGAGCGCCGTCTGGACGGCCCGGACGGCGTGGACAGAGAGGAGGCCCGTGATCTCCACGTGAACCCGTTGGCGTGGCATCTTTCCAATCTTCACGGTCCCACGACCGTACTCAACGGCTCGTGGCACCCGCTTCGCCCTTCTCCTTCTCCGCTATGCCACGCGTTGCCTTTCTGGGTCTTGGCGCCATCGGTACCCCCATGGCCCGTCATCTTGCGCGCCCCGACTTCGATTTGGCGGTATGGAACCGCACGGCATCGCGAGCGGCCGAGTTTGTGGCCGCCCACGGGGGGCGCCACGCGGCAACCCCTGCCGATGCCGCCCGCGATCGGGATGTGGTGATCACCTGTCTTCCGGTCTCGCGTGACGTCGAGGGGCTCTTGGACGGTCCGGATGGACTGCTCGCCACCATGCCGTCGGGAAGCGTGCTCGTCGATTGCACCTCAGGCGATGGGGCCACCTCGCGTCGAATGGCCGCGCGTCTCGCGGAGCGCGGCATCGGATTCCTGGACGCGCCGGTCTCCGGCGGGGTGGTGGGGGCCGAGCGCGGCGCGTTGACGGTGATGATCGGAGGCGATGCGGCCATACTCGAGCGGGTTCGAGAGGTGATCGCCTGTTTCGGATCCACGATCGTGCATTGCGGCGGCGTGGGGGCTGGGGATGCGCTCAAGGCCGTCAACAACGCCCTGCTGGCGATGCACCTTTGGGGGACGGCCGAGGGGCTCGTCGCGCTGGAGAAGGCCGGCGTGAAGTCGGAGATCGCCCTGCAGGTGATCAATCAGTCGAGCGGTCGGTCGAACGCGAGCATGAACCTCTTCCCGGAGCGGGTGCTTACGCGGGCGTTTCCCCGCACGTTCCGGCTCGCGCTGCTCGACAAGGATGTCGGCATTGCGGCGGAGCTGGCACGCGAGACGCAGGTGCCATCGCCGCTGTTGCAGCTGACGAGCGAATTGTTCCGGATGGCGCACCGCGAGTTGGGTGAGGACGCCGATCACGTGGAGGTCGCCCAGTTGGTCGAGCGGCTGGGTGGCGCACAAATCGGTGGACGGGGGACGAACGCATGACGGCTCCGGCGAGCGAGATCCTGTCGGTCGAAGCCATTCGCGCCCAATTCCCGGCACTCGACCGTGTTGATGATGGGTACCCGGTCGCCTACTTCGACGGCCCGGGCGGCACGCAGGTCCCGCGTCGGGTCGGTGATGCGATGCTCGACTACCTGTACCATCACAATGCGAACACGCATTGGGCGTACCCAACCAGTGTCGAGACGGATGCACTGTTGTGGCAGGCGCGCGCCACGCTCGGGGATTTTCTGGGATGTGGTGCCGGGGAAATCGCCTTCGGTGCCAACATGACCACCTTGCTGTTTCACATCGCCCGCGCGATCGGTCGTGGCATCCAACCCGGTGATGAGATCATCATCACCGAACTCGACCATCACGCGAACGTGGCGCCATGGCAGGCGCTGGCGAAGGAGCGTGGGGCCGTGTTGCGCTGGCTACCGCTCGACCTCACCACGTATCGTCACGAGGAGGGAGCGCTGGAATCGCTGCTGTCACCGCGGACGAAAGTCGTGGCGATCGGTGCCGCGTCCAACATTCTCGGGACGATCAGCGATGTGAAGGCACTGTGCGCGCAGGCGCGCGCGGCGGGTGCGATCACGGTCGTGGATGCCGTGCACTACGCCCCGCATCAGCTGGTGGAAGTGAAGGCCATCGATTGCGATTTCCTGCTGTGCAGCGCGTACAAGTTCTACGGGCCGCACGTGGGGATCGTGTATGGGCGGACGGAAGCGGTCGCCGCGCTTGATCTGCCGCGACTTGAGCCGGCGCCGGATTGGGTCCCCGAGAGCCTCGAAACCGGGACGCAGAATCATGAGGGCATTGTTGGCGCCGCCGCGGCCGTGGAGTTCCTCGCCGCGATTGGTGGGACGGCCGGGACTCGACGCATGCGGCTTGAGCGGGCCATGCACGGCTTGCATGCGCGTGGGGAGCAGCTGTTTACCCAGCTCTGGGATCGTCTGGCCATCATGCCCCGGGTGAAGATGTTCGGCCCACCACCGGGAACGCCTCGGACGCCGACGTTGTCATTCGCCGTGGACGGGTATGCCTCCGAGGTGGTGGCGAAGTTTCTGGCGCCGCGCGGGGTCTACGTATCGAACGGCGACTTCTACGCCACGACCGTCGCGCGCAATCTGGGCTATGCCGAGGCGGGACTCGTGCGTGCCGGCTGCGCATGTTACACCACGAGCGATGAAGTCACCCGGTTGGTGGATGGCGTGCAGGATCTCGTGCGCGGCGGCGCCTGAATGCCCCACGCGCAGGCCGACCGGCATGGGCGTGCGGCATCGATTGTCCCGTTGCTGTTGGGGCTCGTGCTCATGGTCGGTGCCTGCGTTTCCGATCGGGCACCGGTCATTACGGCATCCCTGCCACGCGCCGAGTTCCTGTTGTCCGCTGGTGATTCGACCTATTGGGCGCAAAGCGATGGCACGCAGTTACGGGTGCGGAGTGCTCCGCTGCTCCTGACCCGTGTCGATGGGGCGCTGATTGAGGTCTTCCTCACGGATGACGCGTCGGAATACGCAGAGGCGTCGTTTTTTGCGACGCAACTGTGGGCGCGCCCGGTCTCCGGGGGGGACAGTGTCCGGCTGCACACCGACAGCACGGTGGATCGCGCGCGCGCACGCTGGCGCCGACGGTTCCCCGCCGAAGAGGAGCTCACGCCCGATGACGACGCCGCGAGCGAAGAACCGGCGACGGTGGTCCACGAGTCGCTGGATTTGCTTGACGTGCATGGGCCGTTTGTGAGCGTCGAACGGCGCCTTGATGCGGACATAGCAGGAGGCCCGCCGCATGAGCACACGCTTGCGCGCTTCGTGCTCGATGTCCGGACGGGTGCGCGTCAGACCGTCGCGATGCTGTTCGGCGAGGTCGAAGGCGCCCGCGTCGAAGCACTGGCGCGTCGCCTGTTCGGGCAGCAGCTCGACTCGATTCGCGCCGCCGGAGCGCAGGGTGATGACCGCGCCGCCGCTGCGCTCCCCACGTTAGCCAGCTTTCGATTCATTCCGACGAGCTTTGCCATCATGAACGTGCGTGGCGCACCGGCGGTGGAATTCCTCGCGGTCGGTCGTGGTGTGAACGGCGAGGCGCTGACGATGCACGTACCGCCGCAGACGGTGGCCGAGCCGAGCTGGTGGGGCGCCGTGCGACCCACGCTGCCCAGGTGGTCATCGGATTCGTCGCGTGCGGAATGGTCCGGTCAGACCTACCGCGTACAGGCGCGTCGGGGAGGCGAGAACGAGTTGGCGATCACGATGTCCACCGCAGATTCCCCGGATTCCACGGCGCGTGGCACCGTGGTCGCGACCGTGGAAGGCCCGCTGTATCAGTTGATCGCATTGGATGCGCCCGCGCTCGATTCCGCATCGCGTTCGGCACTGGCCCGTGCGTTCGACGCGGCAACCATGTTGGATGCCGGTGCGGAGCAGGCGACCTTTCGCGTACCGTCGCCCTCGGCGGATCCGTACCGGCGCCAGCGCCCGCCGCTGTCTTTCGTTCTTCATCGACCATGACCGATCCCACGCCGCACCCCGTCGCCGCTTCGCAGCATGAAACGAGCGAGCTCATCATGCCGCACGATGCCAACATTCTCGGGCATGCCTTCGGTGGCGCCATCATGGCGATGGTGGACAAGGCCGCCGCGGTGGCCGCGTTTCGTCACGCGCGTTCGGCATGTGTGACGGCGTCGATTGACCGCGTGGATT
>Ga0315902_10005907_pt1 | contig 17128 bp, 21 predicted proteins | sample LakEriMetagenome_9_FD_203523 | JGI IMG/M metagenome (GOLD analysis project Ga0315902, IMG submission 203523) | Freshwater fungal communities from buoy surface, Lake Erie, Ohio, United States - Buoy 12 MA117 | ecosystem: Environmental > Aquatic > Freshwater > Lake > Lake biofilm | place: USA...
AATGGTTCTACCACCTTGTCATTATGGATTTCAAATTTATACAAGAGAGTTGAGTAATGAAGAAAGAGCAAAGTTATATAACAAAAATTACGAATTATTAGATAAAGATGGGTTAGACCAATTATCTGCAATGTTTGAAACTGATAATAATACACCTAAACGAGCAATCTCTTTAATGTGGAATCAACGAAGTGTAGATACATTTTTAGGTTTACCATTCAACATTGCTTCTTATGGTTTACTACTTGAAATCATAGCTAAAGAAGTTAATATGATACCTGATGAGTTAATTGGTAATTTGGGTGATGTTCATTTATATTCAAATCATATTGAACAAGCAAAAGAACAAATAACTCGAGTTCCGTATGAGTTACCTACAATTAAGATAGAAGATGACGTAGTATGGGCAGAATATGATTGCTTACCATCATACTCAATTAAGGATTTTACCTTAGAAAATTACCAATCGCATCCAGCAATTAAAGCACCTTTAAGTAATTAATTATGGCAAACTTTGATGTAAAAATAAAATCCCCGAAAAGAGTAGAAAAGAAATGGGGATATGAATTGTGGATTCATAATGATTCTCAGTATTGTGGAAAGTTGTTAGTATTCAATAATAGTGGTGATAAGTTCTCAATGCATTATCATATGTTAAAAAACGAAACTTGGTATGTGCAAGAGGGAGCATTTCAGTTTGATTGGATTGATACCGAATCTTCTGAAAGATGTTACACTCAATTACAAAAAGGAGATGTTGTTTACATAGAAAAAGGATTACCACATCAATTAATTGCACTTACTGATAATGCTACTGTATTTGAAGTTAGTACTGAACACTTTGATGAAGATAGTTATAGAATTTATAGAAACGGACCAAAAGATTTAGAATGACATACATTAATAAACACTTACCAAAATACGAAGATTTAAAAAAAGAATTAGAATCAAATCCTGATAATCTAAGATATTATACAAAATACGAAGGGTTCATTGGTGATTCGGATTCTATTGCTTATATAAACTTTAAAATTAACAAACTAACAAAGAAAAAACAAATGAAAACATTTTTAACATATGATGATATCCAACTTGTTCCAGCGTACTCTGAAATTGAAACAAGAAAAAGTATCAAACTACAAACTTTAGTTACAAAACGATATGGATTAAACACTCCATTAGTAGCATCTCCAATGGATACTGTTTGTGGATTAGATATGGCGTACAAAATGATGCTAATGGGTGGTGTTGGTTGTATTCATAGATTTATGAGTATTGATGAACAATCTGAAATTATAAAGCATTTAAAATATAAAATTTACGGAGATGGATTTGGTGGACCATTTGAAGAGTGGGGAATTATGTATGATGATTGGCATTCTGAAATCAAACAAGTACCTATTATGGCTGCGGTTGGTGCTAATGGGGATTATTTAGAAAGAGCACAATCATTAATTGCAGCCGGTGCAAATATTATCTTAATTGATGTAGCACATGGTCATCATCAAAATGTAAAATTAGCAATCGAAAACATTAAAGCAATTAGTTCAGAAGTTGATGTAATTGCTGGAAATATAGCTACGGCAGAAGCAGCTATGGATTTACAAAGTTGGGGAGCTGATGGATTGAGAGTTGGAGTTGGTGGTGGTTCACTTTGTACTACTCGTATTAAAACTGGATTTGGTGTACCAAATGTAACTTGTTTAGAAGAAATTATTTCAGTATCAAAAGTACCAGTAATGGCAGATGGTGGAATTCGTACAAGTGGTGATATCTCCAAAGCATTAGCATTAGGGGCATCATCTGTTATGTTAGGTTCTTTATTAGCTGGAACTGATGAAGCACCTGGTCAAATTATTCAAAAGCAAAATGGACTATATAAACGATACAGAGGAGCTGCATCTTTGGAAACAAAAGTAACTCACGGACAAGAAGCTAGAAACGTAGAAGGTGAATCTACAATTATTCCATATAAGGGTGGTGTAAAATATATCATCACCGAATTGTTAGATGGAGTACGTTCATCATTATCATATGGTGGAGCAACATCATTAAAAGAATTCAATCCACATTATGTTATTGTAACAAATGCTGGTATCACCGAAGCAAAACCACACTTACTATAAAACAAAACTTATGAAAGTTAAAAAAATAGAAAAATCAGAAATATCAGCAGATGATATTCAACTTTATAAAGATTCCATAAAAAAACTAAAAGGAGTTGTATTCACAGCAAATGATGTGAATATGAATAAAAGAATTATAACAATTAGATTAGGAAATGTAGAAGATGAATTAACACTAGTTAATCCAATACCAACTACCATTTCGGAAAAACCATTGGTTTATTTTGAAAAAGATTTTATAAAAAACAAAGTTAGAAAAACCATAAGATATCCGTATTTGGTAATTGATACTGATAATTTAGGTAGTGTTGAATTTAAAGCCGATAACCAAAATGGTGATTGGAAAAATGCAGATGAGTTTTTTACTGATGCTGGTTTGTTGGAATGTGTATTAGTTCAAAGAGCAATTGATGCTATGGATGGTGTTGATATAACTCACCCAATACGAGCATATTCAGAAACTGTTGTTAAAGATAAAGAGCCTGGTAGAAATGATAAACTTATGTTACAAGGACCTGATGGTGATATGATTTTTGTTAAATATAAAAAAGCAGAATCGTATATTAAAATGGGATATAAAAAAGTATAAATTTTTGATATATGGCTAAGATGATATTTAATATAGATAAGACAGATTATAGAGAAGCATTCAATATAGAGTTATCTGTTCCTGATGATATGAACATTTTTGAGTTCAAAACAGTTTGTGTAAGAATGGCTTCGGCGATGGGTTACACCGATTTATCAATAAAAAAAGCATTTGGTAGTACCGAATATGAAACAAAAGATGATGTTGAGTTTAAAAAATTTATAAACTCTGTTTTAGGTGTACACTCCGGTTCTTTACAAACAATTTAATTATGCAAAGTATATTAGAAATGAATTTGCTATCTCAGCAAGAAGAATTAATTAAACTACAAATACTATTACATGCATTAGTAGATGAATTAGTTGAGACAGACGTAATTTCAGCAGAATCTTTGGATTCCAGATTGAAAGAAAAAGTTGATTTGGTAAATAAAATAATAGAAAAACAAAAAGAAAAATTACATTTAAATGATGATATTGCTTTAAGTAATATTTTCAATGCTCCTATGGGAGAGGCTTAAATTTGGAAATGTGAAAAAAATATCGTATATTTGTATAATATACTTTTAAAAAATATGGAAACTAGAGGTTCAAAAATAATATTTGTTTTCTTCTGCTTGATTGTTTTGGGATATATCTCAAATATAACTCAAAAACAAAACGTAGCTGAGATAAAAAAAGTAGAGGATATAAAGTTAAATACCAATATTGTGGATTTAACAAATTACCCATTAAAGAAAATGAGTTCATTTTTGCGAGCAATAGGTAGAACTGAATCTGGAAATGACTATCAGGCTGTAAATAGATTTGGATATTTAGGTAGATATCAATTTCATCCAAGAACAATAAATGGACTTGGTTATGATATTGATGATTCTACTTTTTTAAATACACCACATTTGCAAGATAAAGTTATGATGGATTATTTAAGGTATAATAAAAAAATATTAAGTAAATACATCCGTAAATGGAACGGAAAAATTATAGGTGATAAGGTAGTAACGGAAAGTGGTATATTAGCAGCCGCCCATCTTGTTGGACCGGGTGGTGTTATGGAATACTTCGATAAGGGAGTTGATTCTTCCGATGCTAATGGAACAAAAGTGAGTAACTATTTGTTTAGGTTTAGCGGATATAAAATTAAAATATAAAATATATGAGTTTATTTGTTTATTTTTTATTGGTAGTTGTACTACCAGCTTCGGTAATATTTAATATTCTTCTTTTAATAAGAGGTTTGAATATTGTTAAGCAAAACGAACAATTAGTAGATGTTGTTAATGAATATGATTTAAGACAATTTGAAACATCTCAAAAATTAGAAACAATGCTTCAAACAATGAAGGATATCGATAGTAGTGGGGCATTTGAATCCGATGATGAAGTTGGTTCTGTTTTTAACCAACTAAAAGAAACTATCGAAATTTACAAAAAAGAAATTTAAATATGCCTAGAAAAAAGAAAAGTAAACAATACTTTACATTAGATACAGAACAAGCTATTATTGAATATAATAAAACAAAAGACCCATTAAAAAGAAATAAAATATATGTGGAAAGCATACAATATCCTTTTGAAAAGTTAGCTGAAAATATTCTAAATACATTTAAGTTTTCCTATTTTGATGTACCTAAACAGGACGTTCAAATGGAAGTTGTTTCTACATTGATTGAAAAAATTCATATGTTTAAAGAAGGAAAGGGTAAAGCCTTTTCTTATTTTAGTATCGTTGCAAAAAACCATTTAATTCTTAAAAATAATGGTAACTACAAACGATTTAAAAAAACATCACTACTTTCAGAAATGCCTGAAAGTTGGAATCCACCAGATGATTTTGAACATGTTGAGTTAGGTAAGGAGTATAACGAATTTAAAGATTTGATGCTAATCTATTGGGACAAAAATCTTACAAAGGTTTTTACCAAAAAAAGAGATATACAAATAGCCGATGCGGTATTAGAATTATTCCGTAGAAGTCAATACATTGAAAACTTTAATAAGAAACATTTATATCTTCTAATTAGAGAAATGACAGATTGTAAAACACATTATATTACAAAAGTAGTTAATGTAATGAAGGAGCATCAAAGAAGAATATTAAATGAATATTTGGATTATGGGTCTGTTACCAACCAAAATGATGATTTTTGGGAAGAAACATATTTATATGAGGAATAAAAGCATATATTATGACGGATTTATTATCAATGTTACTACACAGCCGTAATCAGGCTCATGTATTTCATCTTAGAGTATCACCTAAAGGGTTAGCTCCACACTTAGCTCTACAATCATATTATGAAGGTATTGTTCCATTAATAGATGAACTTGCAGAAGGATACCAAGGTATGGTTGGTTTAATTGAATTTAAACCAGTTAAAGGATTGGATAACGATGCATCTATTGATAATATAATTTCTTACTTCGAAACTCTCCTAAAATTTGTTAAAAAGCAAAGACAATCAGAAGAAATTTCATCTTCTTGGATTCAAAACGAAATAGATAATATTGAAAAGTTAATCTATCAGACAATGTATAAATTGAAAAATTTATAATATTTACTGTTACGGATTAAATAGTTTTTAAAAATAGTTAGTACCAATAGGTTTTTTTAAAGGTTTCTTTATGTGTTATACTAATAATACAAAAGGATTATATGATGAAGAACTTATTGGTTTTTTTATTTGCATTACTATACATAAACGTAACTCAAGCACAAACCCAAATTTTTGTTGGTGATGTAACCAATGGTATTAAGATTGGGCCTATGATTGGTAATAAAAACCTTATATTAGGTCTGAGAAATATTGCAGAGGAAGCTTTTATGGATAAGGGTTTTGATATCGTTGCAAAAAACGATTCAACCATGAAACTTAATATGGAGATTGTGTATTTCGATATACTATCCACAAACGCTGGTGTTAGCGTATTTCACAAAACAAATGCTGAAACCATTATCCGAATAAAAGGGTATTTGGTAAAAGATGGTAAGAAGGTTAAAGAATATTTAGCAACCGGAAAATCATCGGAAATTTCTACGTCAACTATGGTTATAGATGAAGGTGGTGGTATAAATCAACAAGCTGCCCGTTCTGCTCTTAAAAAAACAATTATAGAACTAATTGACAAACTAACCATATGAAAAAACTATTATTATTAGCTGGATTACTAATCTCCAGCTTTTCGATTTTCGCTCAAAACCCATCTATTGGACATTTTCAGCAATTGCAAACTGTAAAAAGAGGTGATACCTTAGAAGTAGCTTGGTACTATCAACCAGTGGCAAATACGGATATCCGTTCTTTCCAAGTTGATTTTCAGTACAAAAAACAACTTTTAACACACATCTCTACTACGGTAGCATCTACCTACAATTCACAAACTCCGTATGTGGATTACAAACAATTTGATAACTACAAATATAATTCATATTCAAATGGAGCGTACAATTACACAACTGATACCAGTTGGACTGTTGCTAGAAACTATTTAATTTTAGCTAGTGGTAATGCTATATCATCAAATTCTTATATTATTTACAACAAATATAAAATTAATGATGTACAATCAAACTTCGCTTCAGATTCGGTAACTGTAAACTGGGCTAGATTATTTAAAGTTGATGGTACATCTATTGGTGATAACGTTGCTAATTTAACAAATAAAAAGTTAGCAATATATCTTAAAGGTAACTTTACAATATCTGGTAAGGTTTGGTTGGCTGCAAATATGACGGCTAAACCAACTGTAGTTGCAACAGAATTTAATAGTGGTTTGATTGCATCTAGCATTGTTGTAAATAATGATGGAACATACACTTTACCAAATATTGAGGAACAAACAAAATATAAAATTAGTGTATTATTCCCACAAGATAGTTTAACCAATATTAGAGATTATGCGGTAACTATAACCGATGGTACTAAAACTTATGATGAATTTACAAAAACTGATGTAAGCCAACAATATAGTAAATTGTATCTTAAATCAGGTTTAGCTTACTTACAAGCAGATATAAATAAAACAGGAACATTAGATGGTGGTGATGCGTATGGTATATACGCTTCGGTTTCTGGGTTGAAAAAAATAGATACGGCTAATTTAATAAGTGTATTCCATGCGGCTGAATATGACTCTTTAGTTTTAGGACAAAATCAATGGACTACATGGGCAAATTACATAAACAGAGGTGAGTTTGTAGTGGATAGTGTACAAACATCTAACCTTACTGTAAATTTAAAATATATGATTTTGGGTGATGTTAATAGAAGTCATTCATCTCCTGTATTTAATCAATCGGGTACTGAAGTATTAGCATACAATATTATAGGTAATATGGATGTTAATATTCCAGACACTTATACCGCAGCTGGTCAACCATTATTCGTACCATTCAATGTTAGTTTTGCAGACAACAAACAAAATGCAGGACTTCAATTTGAAATGAAATATGACCCAACCAAAGTTAAATTTGAAGAAATCGTATCAAATATACAAGGCCCTTGGTTACAATATGTAACACATGATGAGCAAAATGGTATTGTTAGATTTGGTGGTATGAACAACCAAAATAGTGGATTTTTAACTGGTAATTCTACACCATTTAAACTTAAATTTTCACCGATTGGAAATAATGATATAACATCAAATATATATGTTAGAAGATTAATGGATGCATCTGATGTAAATGGTGACCCATTTGCAATAACATTAGCATCTGATAGAGTTACTATTAGCAATAAAGCAATGCCTGGCTTTGTTAATGGTGGTATGATGAAAGAAATTACGGCTAAGGTTTTTCCAAACCCAAGCAACGGTATGTTTGAGTTAGTAGTAGATTTCCCAGAACCAAATATGTTCGTTGTAGCTAATGTTTATGATTTTGATGGTAATTTGGTTAAACGAATTGGTAAAATTCAAGCAGAACAATACTTATTGACAGCACAAACACGTGTTGAAATGCAGGGAGCAAGACCTGGCGGTGGTTATTTTGTATCGTTACAATCTCCAAATGGTAAAGCAGTTACGAAGAAATTATTAATATTATAAAATAAAATTTTATGTCTGAAGAAGTACAAGAAAATGATGGAACTTTGTCTGGTTTAAAAAAGACTATTATTGGTGTAGTAACAACCGCAGTGATGGGTTTAGGAACTTGGGGAGTAACTCAAATTACAGGCGGTGGTGATGAACCAGCACCTGTTCAACAAGCAGCTCCAGTAATCAACATTACCAACTCCAACCAACAAGCTCAACAATCTGGTGGAACTAAAGTAATTGAAAGAGTAATAGAAAAACCAGCAGCTCAACCAGCACCGGCTCCAAAGCCTAAGAAAAAAGAAGGTGATGAGTTCAAAGAAGAAGCACCTAAGTGGTAATTTAAAATATAAAAAATTTATATAAAATGGCAGAACAACCAAGTGGGTTTAAAGACCTATTGAACAAAATGATGGCCAGAAGATGGTACATCACTGCATTAGTATTGGGTGGATTTATGTTAATAATGGGCGGTATGTTTGCGGCCATTTTTAACAAATCCGATATAGCAGGAGAGTGGAAAGAACTTCTACTCCTTTTATTAGGAGCCTTTATCGGTTCTTATGGTAAAATCATTGACTATTGGTTTAGTGATACTGATAAGGATAAAATGTTAGTTCAGAAAATGGATGAAGAAGATGGTACATCAATGAGTAACACAGCTGATATGCCTGTAACTCCACCAAATAATACTCCATTAATTCCAGAAGCATTTACCGCAGCAATTTCAAATGCAGCATCTCAACCAAAAGAAGTTAATTCTCAAATTACTGATGCAGTTACTACTGAAGCTCCAAAAGCTAAAGTTGGTGTTGAAATTGATGAAGATGGTGATGGTGTAATGGATGGACTAGACTTAGATGGTGATGGTGATATCGATGAATACTTTACACATAGACAATGTGAGCACGTTTGGGGCGATTTGGATGGCAATGGTACAGAAGAGTGTATTAAATGCGGAAAAATCAAAGACGATGAAGAAGGATAATAAAATAAACGAAAGTTTAATTGGTTTTGGAATTGTAATTGTTTGGTTTATATTAATGTTTGTTATAGCTCAATATGTTGTGTAATAAACAATAATAAAATTAAAATTATGGGATTCTGGAAAGATTTATTTAGTGATGATAACCAAATTAACGAAAAATCAGTAGTTGGATTTGGTGCATTTGTAATGATGGTAATAACATTGGCAACTGATTTAGTTACCGGAGTATTGGGTAGAGAGATGCCAATTCACGAATTTGTATTTGATGGATTTATGGTAATAACATTAGGTTCATTTGGTATAGCATCGGTTGATAAATTCATCAACGCTAAAAAGGGAAAAGAAAATTCTGAAGAAGAATTAGGATAAAAAGAGGGGAGAACAATCTCCCCTTTTTACATTTACTAAAAATATTATTATGAAAAAACTATTATTTTTATTTACATTAATTTCAACACTTAATCTTAGTGCTCAAACTATTGGTACTACAAAAACCGAACAATATAAAGCTTCGTTTGAAACACAAATTGATATTTCTCAATATATGGATTATGATGGACCACAAATTCCAATTCAAATCTTAAAATGTGGTATATCCGATGAAATGTACGAACTATATCCTGAACTAAAAGAGAAAAGAGTTGGATTGGGTGTTGCAAACATTTCAATGGAATATTTAGAAAATCTTAATAGATTTAAATTTACTGAAGATAAAACTGAAATTAAAAATAGAATGGTTAAGCAATTCCAAGCATCTCAAGCTGGAATAGCTGAAAATCCATTAGATGGTAGAGGTAAAATTAACTTAGCAAAATACTTTGTAACAATAGAGTGCTACGATTATTCAATATCAGAAGATGAGACGGTAAATCTTAAAGATGGTGTTAAAAATATGATGGTAACTCGTATTGGTTTACAGGTTCGTTTTACTGATGCGGAAACTGGTGTAGTATTTGGTGCTAGTGGGTTGGGTGAAGCAACAACAACTAGAGAACTAACATTACTTTCAGATGCTACTGTAGACCCAGTTAAATTTAATCAATCAACCATTTCTATCGCCACAAAGAAAGCATTGGATATTGCTTGTGCAAGAATTCTACAAAGAATGGTAACCAAAGGTATATTTACTAAGTAATAAGTTTCAATTAATAATTGAATGTACAGATGTATAAATGAAAAAATGGCTAGTAACTATTCTAACAATTGTTACATTTTTAATATCTAATAAGGTATCTGGCCAAATATTGTCTTATACGTTTGTTGACCCTTGTACACAAGCGGTGACCGTATTTAGTATTCCTGCTCAAGGGACGGTAGTTTTCTTTTTAAATCAATCAAGAAGTTTTACTCCAGCTGATGTTGCAAGTGGCGCATTAGCATCTTGGATAAATCAAGTTTATGCGGCTTATAGATTGGTAGCACCTTGTGGACAACAACAAGGACAGGTAACGCAAAACCAAATAACAACGCAAATAATCAGTAGTACAGTTCAAAGTGTGGTTGGTAGTATAATGTCATCTGCACAATCAGCATCAGCTGGTATGAATGTTAATTCCAGCTCATCTGGTAACAATAACAAATCGGGTAATCAAAATAATAGTGGTGGTTCTACCGCTGGTTCAAATAATAATGGTGGAAATAATACAACATCAAGTGGGGGTAATTCTGGGAGCAATTCTGGAGGTTCTGGGAGCAATTCTGGGGGTTCTACTAATAATGGTAGTGGTGGTTCAACTGGTAGTTCTGGAGGTTCTGGGGCAGGTTCTGGGGGTTCTGGAAGCGGTTCTAGTGGGGGTGGAACTACGACAGGGGGTTCTACAACCAATACTGGTGGTTCTACCGGTTCAAATGGAGGTGGGAGTACTTCGAGTGGTGGTTCAACAACTGGTAGTACAACACAAAGCGGTCAAAGTAGTGGTGAAAAAAAGGCTGAAGAAGTTGCTGCAACAACAACGATGAACGTTGATGCTCATAATGGTGGTGGTGAATCCGGAGGTGAATCTAGCAGTAGTGGCGGTGGTGGTAAAGGTGGAGGTAAATCCAGCTCAAAATCATCCAACTCAAATCCTATGTTAGTACAATCAGATTTGACAACTGCTCAAAATTTAGATAAAAGTTTTACACCAATTTTAAATTTAGGTATATCACAAGCATCAATGACTGGAGCATCAAGTTGGGGAGTAACATCTATGACTTGGTTAAACTTTAGACAGTTTGCTTTGAGCGCAAGATACACAAGTATGATATTTAATAAAACTGGGACAGTAAAATATATAAGTAATTTTAATTTAACGGGTGTGTATTCTTATGGAAACATTTTAGGTTTTGTTGGTTATAGTGGTATATTGAATGCTGGAAAATATGGAGTTACTGGTTTTAATGCAAGTGTAGCAGCTACATTAATATCAGAAGATAAATCTTCATTCTTTTCACCATCATTAACCGCATTTTATACAAAACCATTTATGGTTGGTAAAAAGCTTACAATTTCACCGGAGTTATATGTTATATCAACACCATTAATATATTCATCTAAAGAAGAGGTTTTTCAAACGGATAGAACATTTAGTGGATTTATAGGAAGCGGGTTTGATTATCAAATTTCTAAAAGATTTAAATTTAATATAAATTATAAGGCAAATTTAAGTACAAACCCTGATTTCCCAATATTATCATTTTTCTTAATTGGAAGTAAGGTAAATTTATAATGAAAAAGTTATTAATAATATTATTGAGTTTTTTACCATATTTGGTATTTTCTCAAGCAACAACGGTATCATTAGGTACGTCAAGCACAGGTGTACTATCACTAAGTCACAATACGTGGACAAAGGTTGACCCTAACGTAACCATAACGGCAAATGGTAACATAACTGGATTTAGAGTTCAAATATCACAAGCATATACAAGTGGTGCTAGTGGTGACCAATTAAGGTCAACTGTAACATTACCTTCTGGTATTAGTGTATCTACATTTAACACAACAACGGGTATTTTAATTTTTAATGGTACAACAACCGCATCTAATTGGCAAACTATATTAAGAGGTGTTGAATTTAAATCCACTTCTTCAAGTTGTTATGCATTACAAAGAAGAGTAACATTTGTTGCTGGTACGGTATTCTACAATCCACTAACTGAACATTTTTACGAATATGTTGCGGGAAGTACAACTTGGACGAATGCAAAAACATCAGCAGAAAATCGTTCTTATTTTGGTAGAGTCGGTTATTTGGCAACAATGTCATCCGAAGCGGAAAATAACTTTGTTTGGAAATTGATGTCCTCTGATGCGTGGTTTGGTGCTTCCGATGAAGTATCTGCTGTAAATACGGCAAAAGGAAGTACCGCTTTTGCATCACAATCAGCTGTTGAACAAAAATGGCATTGGGTAACCGGTCCTGAAAAGGGTACACAATTTTCAAATAGTTCAACAGCGGTAACAGGTCAATATTCAAAATGGGCTGGTGGTGAACCAAACAATGCGGGAGGTGAACACTATGGACAATTCTATTCATCTAATAACGGTCAATGGAATGATTTACCAAATGTAAATTTAGGTGGATATGTTTGTGAATATGGGGATATGCCAGGAGATATTACATCAAGCACAACCATATTAACAAAGGATATTGAGATTAGTGGAGCATCAAGTGGTTACCTAAGTGGCGGTGATATAAATGTATGTTCTGGTAGTAATAGTACCACTTTAACGCTCAATGGATATACAGGTAGTGTTGTTAGATGGGAATCTTCATTTGATAACTTCTTTACGGCTGGTACTACAATATCAAGTACATCTTCAAGTATCACTGTTAGTAACCTTACAAAAACAACTTATTATAGAGCAATTGTAAACTCATCAAGTCCTCAAAGTTGTTCTAATTTACCAACTTCAAGTGTTTTCTTATCAGTTAAACCAACAAAATCGGGAAGTATATTTGCAGTTAACAATTCAATTTGTGCTGGTGGACAAGTTGAACTAACACTTTCAGGTCAGCAAGGAAATGTAAATAAATGGCAACGTTCAACTGATAATGTGAATTGGACTGATATATCAAATACTACAACAAGTCTTACTGAAACATTAAGTAACGCAGGAACTTATTATTATAGAGTTCAAGTTCAAACTCCAAATTGTGGTAGTGCAGTTAACTCTGATTCAAAAACAATTACCGTAACATCTGGAACACCTCCAGTTGGTGGTTCTGTTTCTTCAGCAAATCATTCAACCACAAGTAACTCTGGGACACTTACATTAAGTGGATATAGTGGAACTATTGTAAAATGGCAACGTTCAACCAATGAGGGGGTTACATGGACTGATATTACAAATACAAACACAACGTATTCATACACTAATATTACAGCAAAAACATTATTTAGAGTACAATTACAAAGTGGTACTTGTGGATTTGCATATTCTACCGCTGGTATTGTTAATATAGTTTATACAATATCCGGTACAATCACATTACCAGCATCAACAACATTATCGCCTATGATAACAATAAGTTTATATAAAGTTGTTGGTAGTACAGAAACTTTAGTAAAAACCGATACATTAAACTCAAATGGTACATATTCATTTGATGTACCTGAAAGTGGTATTAATTATAAAATAGTACCATCTTTGGTAATGCAAGGTATAACTTTGGATGATTTCAATCCTGCTTTTAATGAGGTTATGAATATGAATACACCAAATAACACAACATCTGGATTACATTTAAATTCTGGTAAAAAATGGAAAGCAGCTGATATTAGTAGAAATGGATTCTTAGATTTAGGAGATGCTTTCCTAATAGCAGCTCATATAACTAATTTAGTACCCATCAATAAAGTACTATGGTTTACTTCAGCAAATTATGATTCGTTAACACAATCAAACTATGGTTCAGTAAATGCGGTTGAATCATTTTCATTCAGTTCTGTTAGTTCTAGTGTTACCCAAAACATAAAATATTGTATATTGGGTGATGTAAATCTTTCACATTCTTCAAACTAACATTTTTACGTTTTAACAACTTTAGATATTTATACCTGTTAAAAAGTATTTAAATATGAAAAACAAATTACAACAAGAAGTTCAACAAAATGTTGAAAAAGTAAAAGAATTTAAAAATAATAATAAAAAGCTCCTTTTGGTGGCTGGTATCTTATTATTAGGTTTTTTATTGTGGGGAACGTTTTCAAACAAATATCATAAGAAAGAAATCAAAGCCTTAGAGAAGGAAATAGAATTGGTTCAGGAAAAGTTTGAAGAAGCGGTAATTGAAAAGGAAAGATTAAGAGATTCTTCTGAAGTATATGAAACAATAGCTGCACAAGCAGAATTAGAAGCTGATAAATTTAGAGATAAGGCTGCAAGAGAAAAGAAAGATAAAGAAACTGCGTTAGCAGCTTTGAAGAATTTACCAAAGGATGAAATTGATACATTTTTGGCTAAAAGATATGTAAATGTTGAAAAAGCAGATGTTAATTTAGATTTGGATAAAAACGTAGGTAATGCAATAGTGGTTGAGTTAGTGGAAAAAGACCATTTAGTAGGTCAATTAGCAACTTCTGATAGTTTAAACACCACACTAACAGGTCAAGTTAGTTCTTTAAAAACATCTTTAGACTTTTCAAAATCTGCATTAATTTCAGCAGATTCGGCGATTGCACATAAAACAAAACAATTTGAGTTACAACAACAGGTAAGTGATTTACTTAAAAAAGACCTAAAAACTGCAAAAAACAAAGCATTTTGGAATAAATTTAAAGGTGCTGGTGTTGGTTTACTTATTGGGTTTGGTGTTGGTATATTAGCTAAATAATTAATTATGATAAAACTAACTGAAATATTAACCGAAGAAACTCCTATCTATAAAGATTGGGATGAGTTTGTAAATCCTCATCACATTATTGTACATCTTAAAAATGGTAAAAAGTTAAAGGTAGATAGAAGTAGAGTAAAGGGTGGAAATGCTGCTTACCATGCAATCCTCAAAGCGTTTAATGACAATAACTACAAAATTACCAATAAGATTGTGAAAGCTATGATGGATAATTTGGGTGAAGGTGAAATTACCGAAGGTAAGAATTGGGCAAAGATGATGGCGGGTGTTAGAAAAGGTTCTCAAAAAAGCCCTTGGACAATTGTGGTATCTAGAAATAAAAAAGTAACTTACCAACAACAAGTAAAAGTAAAAGATGCAATTCCTGCACACTTTGAAGATATAAAACAAACTCGTAATATGCCGGGTTCTATAATAGCTATCGAAGATAATGAAGGTATGATTGTTTATTCAGAAAGAATATAAAATGAAAATTACAGAGTGCATTATAGTATCTAAAGAAATTAACGATAAGTTTATCTTAGCTAAAAATAGAGATAGAGCTTATAATCCTTCTTTAGAAATTGTACACACTATCATTGATGGTGTTGAAGTTGCATATCTGCACGATTTGGTAACCGATTGGAGTGAGGGTTTAAACGAAAAAGGTATTGGTGTTGTGAACTCAGCATTACTTGTAGGACATGATGAGGCTGAACATAAAATTGTAAAAAAAGGTGGTAAACCTGGACCTGATGGTGATAAGATGAGAAATATCATCAAACAACCAACTTTATTAAATGCAATAAGAGCTGCACTTAAATACAAAGGTAAGAGTGGGTTATCTCTTAAAGGTCATACATTTGTATCATCTCCAAAACATATGGTTAGTATTGAAACCACATCAAAGCATAAGCCGGATGTTAAACTTCAAAACTCCGAATCACCCGTTGTTCGTACAAATCACGGACACCTATTCACCGATGCAGGATACACACATGGTGAAAAATACTTATCATCTAAATTGAGAAAGATATCAGCGGAAAAATCAGTTGATAAAGTAGATGATTGGACAGAAATATCAGCGGCTATGAGAAAGGAATACTTTCCAAATAGACCACAATTGAATATGAAAAGAGACACCAAAGAGATGTCTACTTCTTCTCAGACAGTAATGAATCTTACTGATAAGATATTACAAATAACCTATTTTAAAGATAAGGTTAATGAATTTAAAGGTATTAATAATCAATTACCAAAAGATTATCAGCCTAAAATCAAAATCGAAATAATAGCTATATAACTTTAAGTTTTCGTTTATTACATATTTATAGATAAGCAAAAATAAATATGCAATAGTATGTCAACTGATTTTGAATTATTCAAAGGTAAATCGTTAAGTTCTCTTTTTGAGGATATATACAACAACCAAATACAAAAAAAGGCTAAAATAAGCGAGCTTATCAATGAATTAAAAAAAATGATAAAGCATGCTGGTGATGTAGCTGTGATAGGTCCAATTATTAAAGACCTTATCGAAACTTCCGTAAAAAATGATGACCAACTTGTTAAATTGGCCACAATTGCACAAAGAATTATAGCGGGAGAGAAAAAAACTGAAGGACAGGAAGGATACCTATCAGCAGAAGAAAAAGCACAATTATTAGCAGAAATAGATTCTATTCAACAAGAAGTATCAAAAGTTGATGACCTTCAGTTTGAAATTGATGAAATTAAGGATAAAATAAATTAATATGGGTTTAGTTAATGCTGGGGTTGTAAACGTTAGGGGTGCACAAACTGGTACTACATCTCCAATTTCCAAAAAAGGATTTGGTTATGTGTATAGTATTATATTGGATGAAACACACCCTAGAATAAAAGAAAAGGTTGGTAACACTATAAGTGAACCAAATATGTCTTTAATAGGATGTATCGAGTTTAGATTTTCGAGCGATAATGTATCCGATGAAGAAAACCTACCATTAGCATATCCATTTGATAAAAACTTTGTAAACCTTCCTGTAAGAAACGAAACAGTTGAAATTTGGCAGGGTGAAGGTGGACAAAACTTTTATAGAAGAATTGGTGATGATATAACACCAAATATAAATGCAGATGAAAAAGCTATAAGTAAAACATTTGCACCAAAATCAACAAAAGATAATTCTTCAAAAAATTATCAAAAAGTACAAGCAACTTCCATAGCTAGAACCGATAGTAATGAATCATCAAAATATGATGGGTATGGTGATTATTTTAAAACTGAAGCTGGGATACATAAATTAAAATTGTACGAAGGTGATAGTTTACTACAAACTAGATTTGGTCAATCAATACGATTTAGTGGTTTTAATAACAACAATAAAGAATTTTCTCCTGTAATAATATTAAGAAACTCTGAAAATTCTATATCAAAAAATAAATCAATTACCGAACCTACGGAAGAAGATTTTAGTAGAGATGGTAGTATAATAGCATTGACATCAAACCAATATCAAATAGGTTTTCAACCGGGTACTGTGGATGATGGTGGAACTTCTGATTTTGAAACTAAACCAAACTCATTT
>Ga0315902_10005908_pt1 | contig 17124 bp, 16 predicted proteins | sample LakEriMetagenome_9_FD_203523 | JGI IMG/M metagenome (GOLD analysis project Ga0315902, IMG submission 203523) | Freshwater fungal communities from buoy surface, Lake Erie, Ohio, United States - Buoy 12 MA117 | ecosystem: Environmental > Aquatic > Freshwater > Lake > Lake biofilm | place: USA...
GCCCAAGGCGCCGCCCAGGCATTGGCCGACCTGCCGTTGCCTCCTGGCATCCGCACCGCCACCCTGCCCTGGATGACGCAGCACGACTTCGACCGACTGCTGTGGGCATCCGACCTGAACCTGGTGCGCGGCGAGGATTCATTGGCCCGGGCGCTGTGGGCGGGCAAGCCGACGCTGTGGCAGTTGTATCCGCAGGACGATGGCGCCCACATCGCCAAGCTGGAGGCTTTCCTGAGCACCTGGGCGCGGCTGTCCGGCGCCACCGAGGAACTGGCTGCCCGGCAGTCGGCGCTGCTGCGCTGGTGGAACGGGGCACCCGGCGCGCCGCAACGCTGTCCCGGGTGGCCCGACGGCACCGCGTGGACGGCGGCATCGACCCGGCTGGCGATGACACTGGCGCAGCACCCGGACCTGGTCAGCGCCCTGCTGGACTTCGCTCGCCGCAAGGGCGCGCCCGAAGGCGGCAACGGCTAGAATGAAGGGCTTTGCGCAGCCTTTGCGCCCACTTCAGAACGCCCCAGGCTCAACGCCATGAAACTCGCTCAAGAAATCCGCGCCGGCAACGTCATCATGCAGGGCAAGGACCCGATGGTCGTGCTCAAGACCGAATACAGCCGTGGGGGCCGCGGCGCCGCCACGGTGCGCATGAAGATGAAGAACCTGCTCAATGGCGGCGGGGCCGAGGTCGTCTTCAAGGCCGACGACAAGATGGACCAGATCATCCTGGACAAGCGGGAGTGCACCTACTCCTACTTCGCCGACCCGATGTACGTGTTCATGGACCTCGAGTACAACCAGTACGAGGTCGAGGCGGAGAACATGGGCGACGCGATCCAGTACCTGGAGGACGCCATGCCTGTGGAAGTCACCTTCTACGACGGCAAGGCCATCTCGGTGGAGATGCCCACCAGCGTGGTGCGCGAGATCAATACCGAACCGGCCGTCAAGGGCGACACCTCGGGCAAGGTGATGAAGCCTGCACGCCTGGTGGGCACCGGCTTCGAGATCGCGGTGCCGCTGTTCGTCGAGGACGGCGACAAGATCGAGATCGACACCCGCACGCACGAGTACCGCAAGCGGGTCTGAGAGCCCGACGGGCTCCGGAGTCGCAGAGCGCCCCAGCGCTTCGCTGAGGAGCATGAAAGTCCACGCCATCGGGGTGCCTTCGGGTGCCCCGAGCTGTTTCTGGGCATGATCTGCGCATGAGCTTCGACTTCGACGCCGCGGTCAGCGCGCCTTTTCGGATGCAGCCCGGGCTGCGGCGCCTCGCACCGGGCGCCCATCAGCTCACGCCCATGCGCCCTGGTTCACGCCACCAGCGCGAGAAGCTGGCCGTTCTCACCGCCTATCCGCAGCAGGTCATGGTGAGCGCAGAGGGCTTCGACCCCGCCCCGGCGCTGGATGCGGTGTACCGCCAGGCGGCGCAGGAGCATCCCTCCCAGTGGTCATGGGACGGCGAGCGCGCGGTCGCGCAGGGCCTGGGGGTGGAGGTGAATCGGGGCCAGTGGCGCCAGGCGGCACCCGGCACCTTCGGCCTGGGCGACGAAGTGGCGCGCTGCCTGGACGGCCTGCCTCCGGCGCAGCGCCTGCCGGCCCTGCTCGCGCTGGCCTTCGAGGAGGATCTGGCCATAGTAGACGGCGGCACGGCCACCATCCCCTGGATCTGCGCCGCCCTGCCTTCGCACTGGGCGCCCGAGCGCAAGGTGGGGCTGCCGTTCGCACAAGTGCACGCCCCGGTGGCCGACAGCCAGCGGTTGCGCGCCGCGGGCGAACACCTCATGCGCCTGGTGTGCGGTCCCGAGCGCTGGGAGCGTTTCGTCTGGAACGTGACAGCGCACCCGCGCCTGCACGCCCACCCCGAGCGGGTGGACCCCGCCGGCTGGACAGCTGATCTGCTGGCGGCCTTTCCGGCGCAGGCCTGGTGGCGCACCGAGCGCCAGACCTTCATCCCGGTGCCGGGCACCTCAGGGCAGGCGGTGTTCACGATCCACGTCGAGGTGGCGCCGCTCGAGACGGCTATCGCCCATGCCGACCATGCCGCCGCGCTGCATGCCGCCATCGGGTCCATGAGCGATGCCGTGCTGGACTACCGCAACCTGTGCGCTGTGCGGCCTGCGCTGCTGGCCTGGCTGGCGCACCGCGCCGGCGAGACGGCGGCGTGAACATGCCGCCCGCCCTGGCACCAGCGGACATCGATTTCTCGGACGGAGTGCCGCGCTCGCGGCGCTTTGCCGACGTCTACCACGCGCAAAGCGGCGCCATGGCCCAGGCCACGCATGTCTTCCTGGGCGGCAACGGCCTGCCCGGGCGCTGGGCCGGGCGCCGTGCCTTCGCCCTCCTTGAGCTGGGTTTCGGCCTGGGCCGCAACTTCCTGGCCACCTGGGCCGCCTGGCGGGCCGACCCGCAACGCTGCGAGCACCTGGAGTACGTGGCGATCGAGGCCCACCCACCCCGGCATGAGGACCTGCAACGCGCCTGCGCCGGCACTGAGCTGGCGGCGGCGCTGCCCGAAGGCCTGGCCCAGGCCTTGGTGAACGCCTGGCCCCCGCTGACGCCCGGCGTGCACCTGCTGGAGTTCGACCAGGGCCGGGTGCGGCTGGTGCTGGCGCTGGGCGACGCGCGGCAGATGCTGCGGCAGATCGTCGGCCGTTTCGACGCCTTCTACCTCGACGGCTTCGCTCCGCGCGTGAATCCGCAGGCCTGGGAGGTGCCGCTGCTGCAGGCGCTCGGGCGGCACGCCGCGCCGGGCGCCACCGCCGCGACGTGGTGCGTGGCCCGAGCGGTGACGGAGGGTCTGCGCGCTGCGGGCTTCGAGCCACGCCGGGCTGCGGGCCTTCCGCCGCGGCGCGAGATGACCGTGGCCGTTCATGCCCCACGACATGCAGCCCCGGCACCGCCGGGTCGGCCGGGTGCCCCGTGGACCGGTCCGCGAGAGGCGCTGGTCGTGGGTGCTGGACTCGCCGGAGCGGCCACGGCCTGGGCACTCGCTCGGCGCGGGTGGTCGGTCACGGTGCTCGACCGCGAGGCGGCGCCAGCTGCGGGCGCGTCGGGCAACCCGGCAGGCCTTTTCCACGGGGCTATTCACCCCGGCGACGGCGTCCACGCGCGAGCGCACCGGGCCGGCGCCATGCTGACGGCACGCCGGGTGCAGGAGGCCCTGCGGTCGGGCGTGAAGGGTGAAGTGGCGGGGCTGCTGTCCCTGGGGCCCGGCAACGCACAGGCGGATGAGTGCCCCGCCGACTATGCCTCTGCGGTCGACGCTGGCCAGGCCTCGGCCCTGGCCCAATTGCCGTTGGCCGGGCCCGCCGTGCATTACGCCCAAGGCGGCTGGGTGGACCCTGCCGGACTGGTGCGCCACTGGCTGGCGGCGCCGGGCATCCGCTTGCAGGCGAATTGCACCGTCAGCGCTTGGCGGCGCGCTTCAGGCACTGGCCCGTCCGTCTGGGAGGTCACCGACGCCGATGGACAGATGCTGGCCCAGGCCCCCGTGCTGGTGCTGGCCGGCGGCGCCAACCTGGACGGCATGCTGGGCCTGGAAGCGCCGCTGCAGAAGGTGCGCGGCCAGGTCACCTGGTTCGACAGCGCCGCTACGCCGCGCCTGCCAGTCACGGGCCACGGCTACGCTGTGAGCCCCTCACCCGGCCGGGTGCTGTGCGGCGCCTCGTCCGGCGCCGACGATCCAGAGCCCTTGCCCCGGGAAAGCGACCACGCCCACAACCTGGCGCGCCTGCAGACCCTGACGGGTTGCGCCCCGGGCGAGGGGATGACACTGGGCGGAAGGGTCTCGTGGCGCAGCACGACCGATGACCGCCTGCCCCTCATCGGCGCCATGCCGGACCCCCAAGCCACTGCGTCAAGGCAGGATCAGGTCCGCTTCATGCCGCGTCTGCCGGGGCTCTTCGTGGTGGGGGGATTCGGGTCGCGGGGCCTGACCTGGGCCCCTCTGGCGGGCGAGGTGATCGCCGCCTGGCTGGAAGGCACGCCGGTGCCTTTGGAAGCCGAGCTGCTGGACGCCGTGGATCCGTCTCGCTGGACGGTCAGGCGGCACCGCCAGCGGGCGGGTCAGGCCGGGCGAGAGAAGACGTCCGGCCCGGAGCTTCAGGCCGCTGCGGCGGGGGGTGGCGCAGAGGCTTCGGGCGCAGGCGCCGGCTCGGCCGATTGATCGGGGGCCTCGGCACCGTCAGCCGGGGCATCCTCAGGGCGCCCCTGAGCTTTGCGGACGGCCTTCTCTTCCTTCTTGCGCTTCTTGGCCAGTTCGCGTTGGCGCTTCTCGAACGCGTAATTGGGTTTGGCCACGATCATCCTCGGAGTGTCGAGACCCCGATCAGAACACAACCGTCCGCACGCCGGCGCTGCCGCCGATCAGCGCGGCGCTCGCCTTGTGCCGGGCAAAGATGCCCACCGTCACCACGCCAGGCCACTGGTTGACCTCGGCCTCCAGGGCCAGCGGGTCGGTGATGCGCAGCCCCCGCACATCCAGCACCGGGTGGCCGTTGTCGGTGAGCACGCCGGGCCGCAGCGTCGCTTCGCCTCCCAAGGCGGCAAAGCGGCGCGCCACCTGGGCGGCAGCCATCGGAATCACCTCCACCGGAAGGGGGTAGCGGCCCAGCACGTCCACCATCTTGGACTCGTCGACGATGCACACGAAGCGCTCGGCCAGGTCAGCGACGATCTTCTCGCGCGTGAGCGCCGCACCACCGCCCTTGATCATGAAGCCGCGGTTGTCTATCTCGTCGGCGCCATCGATGTAGACCGGAAGACGCGGCACCGAGGCCGCCTCCAGCACGGCGATGCCGCAGGCCTTCAGGCGCAGGGTGCTCTGCTCCGAGCTGGACACGGCGCCGGCCAGGGGAATGCGGGCCTCGGCCAGGGCGTCGATGAAGCGGTTCACGGTGGAACCCGTGCCCACCCCGATGACGGTGCCGGGCTGCACATGGGCCAGCGCCGCGCGGCCGACCGCCGCCTTCAGTTCATCCTGTGTCATCTCGCCGCTCGGGTGGGGTGGGGGACAATCGATCGATTATGTCGTTCGTCCCCTACGCCTTCGCCCGGCCCTTCCTCTTCGGCCTGGACCCGGAGCAGGCCCACGACCTGGCCCTGGGCTCCATCGCCGCGCTGCAGAACACCCCGGTGCAGTGCCTGTGGGCCCAGACGCGCATCGACGACCCGGTGCAGGTGGCAGGCCTGCGCTTTCCCAACCGCGTGGGGCTGGCGGCCGGGCTGGACAAGAACGGCCGCTGCATCGACGGCTTCGGCGCCATGGGCTTCGGCTTCGTCGAGGTGGGCACGGTCACACCCAAGGCGCAGCCGGGCAACCCCAAGCCGCGCATCTTCCGCCTGCCACAGCGCAACGCGCTCATCAACCGGCTGGGCTTCAACAACGAAGGCCTCGAGGCCTTCCTCGACAACGTGCGGCGCTCGCGCAGCTTCCGCGCCGCGGGAGGGGTGCTGGGGCTGAACATCGGCAAGAACGCGGCCACGCCGATCGAGCGCGCGGTGGACGACTACCTGATCGGCCTCGAAGGCGTCTACCCGCACGCCGACTACGTCACCGTCAACATCTCCAGCCCCAACACGCAGAACCTGCGGTCGCTGCAGTCCGACGAGGCGCTGGAGGGGCTGCTCTCGGCGCTGCAAGCGCGCCGTGAGGCCCTGCGCGATCAGCACGCCCGGCAGGTGCCGCTGTTCCTGAAGATCGCGCCCGATCTGGACGAGGCGCAGGTGGCGGTGATCGCCGCGACGCTGCAGCGCCACGGCATCGACGGGGTGATCGCCACCAACACCACGCTGTCGCGCGAGGCCGTGAAAGGCCTGCCCCACGCCGAGGAGACCGGCGGCCTGTCGGGCGCGCCGGTGCTGGAATCGAGCAACCGCGTCATCCGCACGCTGCGACAGGCCCTGGGCCCGGGCTACCCGATCATCGGCGTGGGCGGGGTGTGCAGCGCAGCCGATGCGCTGTCCAAGCTGCAGGCCGGGGCCGATCTCGTGCAGATCTACACCGGCTTCATCTATCGCGGCCCGGAGCTGGTGGCCGAGGCGGCACGGGCGCTGCGCGACGCGCCCCGCGGCTGAGCCTCAGTCGCCCAGCACCACGCCCTCGCGGCGCGGGTCGGCGCCGCCGATCCAGCCCCCGGGCACCCGCCGCAGCGCCTGCAGGCCGCTGGTCATCTCGGGCTCGGCCACGAGGTGTCCGCGGGCCTTGAGCGCCTCCACCGTGGCCGGGTCGAACCGGCCCTTCTCCAGCTGCGTCGGGCCGTTGAGGCTGCCGAAGTTCGGCAGTTCAATGGCCCGCTGCGGCGTCAGCCCGAAGGCCAATGTGCCCAGCAGCGTCTTGGCGGTGAAGTGGATGATGACCGCACCGCCCGGCGAGCCGGCGCTCAGGGCGAGCTCGCCACTCTTCGCGTCGAACACCAGCGTCGGCGCCATGCTCGAACGCGGACGCTTGCCGGGCTGCACGCGGTTGGCGATAGGCCTGCCGCGGTCGTCGGCCGGGGCCATGGAGAAGTCGGTGAGCTCGTTGTTGAGCAGGTAACCGCCCGGCAGGCCGGTGCCGCCATCGGCCAGCAGCCTCGCCCCCCAGACGGCCTCGATGGTGGTGGTCATGGCGACCGCCCGGCCGTCGCCGTCGACGATGCTGATGTGGCTGGTGCCGAACTCGGGCCCGTCAGGCTGCGGTGCCCAGGCGATGGGGCCCACGCCCGGCGGCTGTCCGGGGGTGGCCATCTTCATGCTGGAAGGCCCCACCAGCGCCGCGCGGCCGCGCAGATACGTCGGGTCAAGCATCCGTGACCAGTTGCCTCCCGGGGCGGGCACGAAGTCAGGGTCGGCGATGTACTGCGCCCGGTCGGCATAGGCCAAGCGCGCCGCCTCGGTGTAGCGGTGCAGGAACTCGACCCCAGGGCGCCCGGAGGCATCCAGGGGCGCCTCGCCCCAGCCCAGCGCCTCGCCGATGCCCAAGATCTGCATCATCGTGAGGTGCCCCGACGAGGGCGGCGGGAAGCCGCACACCCGCCAGGTGCGCCATGGGCTGCACAGGGCTTCGCGCTCCTTCACGGCGTAGGCGGCCAGATCCTGCGCCGTCATGCGGCCCGGGTTGACAGGGTGCTCGCGCACGCGGCGCACCAGGTCGTCGGCGATGGGGCCTCGGTAGAAGGCGTCGGCGCCGCGCTGGGCGATGGCGCGCAGCACTGCCGCGAGTGCCGGATTGCGCAGCACATGACCCACTGGGTGCGGCTCGCCGTCAGCGCGGTAGAAGAACTCTCGCGCATTCGCACTGGACTTCAGCGCCGTCTCTGACCTGAGCTGGTTGTGCAGCCGCACACTGACGGGAAAGCCCTCCTCGGCCAGGCGGATGGCCGGCTCGAACAGCGTGGCCCAGGCCAGGCGCCCGTGCTTGCGGTGAGCCAGTTCCATCAGGCGCACCGTACCGGGGGTGCCCACCGCACGCCCGCCGACCACGGCCTGCTGGAAGGGCATGGGCTTGCCGTCGGGCTGCAGGAACAGACGCTCGTCGGCCGCCGCGGGGGCGGTCTCGCGGCCGTCCAGGGCCGCCAGGCGCATGCCGTCCCAATGCAGCAGGAAAGCGCCGCCGCCGATACCACTGGACTGCGGCTCCACGAGCGTCAGCACCATCTGCACGGCCACGGCGGCGTCCACCGCCGTGCCGCCTTGGCGCAGGATGCGGTAGCCCGCCTCGGTGGCCAGCGGATTGGCGGCCGCCACAGCGTGGCGGCGAAAGACCTTGTCGGATGTCGCCGCCGCAGCCACCGCAGCTTGTGAGGCGACGGGGGCGGATCCTGGCGCCGTCGTCGGCGAGGAGCACGCTGCCAGCCAGACCCCGGCGCAAAGCGCCAGAAGGCCTCGGGCGATGCGCGCAGCGGTCTTCAGATCAGCCCCACACCGGTATTGGCCTGCAGGAAGTCGCGGGTCACGTCCGGGGCGATCTCCACCACCTTCAGCCCGTGCGGCGTCACGTCCATCACCGCCAGGTCGGTGACGATGCGGTCGACCACGCCCACGCCGGTGAGCGGCAGGGTGCATTTGGGCAGGATCTTCAGGTCGGTGCTGCCGTCCTTCTTCTTCGCGACGTGCTCCATGAGCACCACCACGTTGCGCACGCCGGCCACCAGGTCCATCGCGCCGCCCATGCCCTTGACCATCTTGCCGGGGATCATCCAGTTGGCCAGGTCGCCCTTCTCGCTGACCTGCATGGCCCCGAGGATGGACAGGTTGATCTTGCCGCCGCGGATCATGGCGAAGCTGTCGTGGCTGCCGAAGATGCTGCTGCCAGGGATGGTGGTGACGGTCTGCTTGCCGGCGTTGATGAGGTCGGCGTCGACCTCCTCCTCGGTGGGGAAGGGGCCTATGCCCAGCATGCCGTTTTCGCTTTGCAGCCACACCTCGATGCCCGGGGGCACGAAGTTGGCCACCAGCGTGGGCAGGCCGATGCCGAGGTTGACGTAGTAGCCGTCCTGCAGCTCCTGGGCGGCGCGGGCCGCCATCTGGTCATGGGTCCAGGGCATGTCAGGCTCCTTCCTTGGCGCGCACGGTGCGCTTCTCGATGCGCTTCTCGGGGTTCGGGTTCAGCACCAGGCGGTGCACGTAGATGCCGGGCAGGTGGATCGAGTCGGGGTCGAGCGCGCCGGTGTCGACGATCTCCTCCACCTCGACGATGCTCACCTTGCCGGCCATCGCCACCGCAGGGTTGAAGTTGCGCGCGGTGCGGCGGTAGACCAGGTTGCCCGAGCGGTCGGCCTTCCAGGCCTTGGAGAACGACACATCGGGCAGCAGCGAACGCTCCATGACGTAGGTGTGGCCGTCGAAGTCGCGGGTCTCCTTGCCCTCGGCCACCAGCGTGCCCACTCCCGTGCGGGTGAAGAAGGCCGGTATGCCGGCGCCGCCGGCGCGCAGCCGCTCGGCCAAGGTGCCCTGGGGCGTGAACTCCAGCTCGAGCTCGCCCGAGAGGTACTGGCGCTCGAACTCCTTGTTCTCGCCGACGTAGCTGGAGATCATCTTGCGGATCTGCCGCGTCTGCAGCAGCAGGCCCAGGCCGAAGTCGTCGACCCCGGCGTTGTTGGAGATGGCGGTGAGGTCCTTCACGCCGCTGTCGCGCAGGGCCGCGATAAGGCCTTCGGGGATGCCGCACAGGCCGAAACCGCCGACGGCGATCAGCTGCCCGTCTCGGACCACGCCTTCTAGCGCCGCCGCGGCGCTGGGGTAGATCTTGTTCATGGACGCCCTTGGGGAACTTGGGAGACTTGAGGGGGATGGGAGCGAAGATTATCCGGCGCCGCCTTGGCGGGGCCTGACGGCGGGCCTTGCGTGCGGGACACTCTGGCCACCCTTGAACCGCACACCCGCCATGAGCACGCCACCCGCCGACCTGCCTGAACTGCTGAACGCCACGCTGGAGCAGGTCGCCGCGCCCTGGATACGGGCGCTGGGCCTGCGAGTGGCCGAGGCCACGCCGGAGCGCACCGTACTGGAACTGCCGGTGAGCCCGGACGTGGTGCACGGCGGCGGCGTGCTCTGCGGGCAGGCCATGCTGGCGGCGGCCGACACCGCCATGGTGCTGGCGGTGACCGCCGCAGAGGGCGCCTTCCGGCCGATGACCACCGTGCAGCTGCAAACCAGCTTCCTGCGCCCGGTACCGGCCGAGACGCCGCACCTGCAGGTGGTGTGCACGGTGCTGCGGCGAGGCAAGACCCTGGCCTTCGGCGAGATCGAGCTGAGCACCCCCGACGGCCGCCTGGCAGCCCACGCCACCACCACTTACGCCCTGCTCTGAAGCCCGGCGCAGGGCGCAGGGGCTGCCGCCTCAGGACACCAGCGCCCTGAACCACTCAGGCATGGGGGCGGACTTTCGCGCCGCATAGTCGGTCCACACCGTGGTGGCGCCGCCCTCGGCGTAGATGACGCCGGGCTCGTCGGTGCGCTCCAGCGTCATGAAGGTGTCGAAGCTGCTGCGCCCCGGATTGGCCACGTAGTGCCGGGCCCGCACATCGCCGGGGAACTCCAGCTGGCGCAGGAAACTGCAGAAGGAGTTGACGATCAGCGGGCCCTGGCCGGTGGCCGGGTCGACCGAGGCGCCGACCTTGTAGATCCAGTCCAGACGGACGACCTCGAAGTAGCGGAAGTAGATCGTGTTGTTGACATGGCCCATCGCGTCCATGTCGCCCCAGCGGATGGGGATCACCATCTCGTGGGTCAGCTTCTTGTCGGCCGGCAGCTCGAAGCGCATCGCCACCCCCGTCTCAGACGCCGAAGCCGTCGTCGGCCGCGATCACCGCGCCGTTGACGAAGTGGCTCTGGTTGGCGCACAGCATCACCAGCAGCGCGTCCAGGTCCTGAGGCTCGCCCAGACGCTTGCGAGGCAGCATCTGCACGAGCTTCTGTCCGGCCTCGGTCTGCCAGTGGGCGTGGTTGATCTCGGTGTCGATGTAGCCTGGGCAGATGGCGTTGACGTTGATGCCGAATCGCCCCCACTCCAGCGCCATGGCGCGGGTCATGTGGATGACCGCGGCCTTGCTCATGCAGTACACGCCGATCTGCCCCAGGACGCGCAAGCCGGCCATCGAGGCGACGTTGACGATGCGCCCCCCGGTGAAGGTGCCCGGCGCCGTGCCGCGCGAGCGGGCGATCATGCGCTTGCCCACCTCCTGGGCGACGAAGAAGGCGCCCCGGGTGTTGGTGTCCATCACGAAGTCGTAATCCTCCGGCGTCACGTCCACCAGGCGCTGGGTGGTGCTGACGCCGGAGTTGTTGACGAGGATGTCGATCGTGCCCATCTCGGTCTCGGCGTGCGCCACGGCGGCCTTGATGCTGTCGTGGTCGGTCACGTCCAGGCTGACCATGTGGGCGTCACCCCCGGCAGCCTCGATCTCGGCACGCAGCGTCTTCAGGCGCTCGGTGCGCCGTGCCGCCAGCACCACCGCGGCGCCGGCGCGGGCGAGGGTTCGCGCAAACTGCGCGCCCAGGCCGCTGGACGCACCGGTGACGAGCGCCACGCGCCCGGAAAGATCGATCTCGTAGGCCATCCGCAATCCTCCTGCATGGAGGTCGGGATCGTACGCGTGCCGGACAATTGCACCCATGGATCGCGTGGACGTCGTCATCGTCGGGGCCGGGGTGGTGGGGCTGGCCGTTGCCCGGGCGCTGGCCCTGGCGGGCCGCGAGGTGGTGGTCCTCGAACGCGAGGGCGGCATCGGCAGCGGCGTGTCCTCGCGCAACAGCGAGGTCGTCCACGCCGGCATCTACTACCCGCCCGGCAGCCTGAAGGCCCGGCTGTGCGTGCAGGGCCGACAGCTGCTCTACGCCTACTGCGCCGAACGCAACGTGCCGCACCGCCGCTGCGGCAAGCTGATCGCAGCCACCGGCCCGCAGGACCTGCCCAAGCTGGAGCAGATCCTCGCCCGGGCCCAGGCCAGCGGCGTGCACTCGCTGCAGCGCCTCACCCAGGCCCAGGCGCAGGCGATGGAGCCGGCCCTGGCCTGCGTGGCCGCTCTGCACTCGCCCGACAGCGGCATCGTCGACAGCCACGCCTTCATGACCTCGATGCTGGGTGACGCCGAGTGCGCGGGCGCCCTGCTGGCGCTGCGCAGCCCCCTGCAGTCGGCGCGGCGCGAGGGCGCCGGCTGGGTCATCTCCACCTCGGGCGACGAAGCCTTCGAGATGGGCTGTACCTGGCTGGTGAACGCCGCAGGCATCGGCACCCACCGGGTGGCGGCATCGCTCGAGGGCCTGAACCCATCGGTGAGCCCCAAGCAGCGGCTGGCCAAGGGCCACTACTTCACCCTCACCGGGCGCTCGCCCTTCAGCCGCCTGGTCTACCCCACCCCGGTGGACGGTGGCCTGGGCGTGCACCTGACGCTGGACCTGGGTGGACAGGCCCGCTTCGGGCCCGATGTCGAATGGCTGCCCGAGGGCCTGGCCGAGGAGGACATCGACTATGCGGTGGACCCTTCCCGACAGGCTGCCTTCGAGGCGGACATCCGGCGCTACTGGCCGGGCCTGCCTGCAGGAGCATTGGCGAGCGCCTACAGCGGCGTGCGGCCCAAGCTCAGCGGCCCTGGCGAGCCCGCAGCCGACTTCCTGATCCAGGGCCCAGCCGACCATGGCCTGCCGGGCCTGGTGCAGTTGCTGGGCATCGAGAGCCCGGGGCTGACCTCCAGCCTGGCCATCGGCGAGGTCGTGCGCCGGGTGGTCTGCGAGGGCCGTCCCTTGGCAGCGTGCCTGGAGAGCCTCGCCTCCTAAAATCCGCCTGATTCCTCTGTACCTGCGCCCACCACTGCGCCCGGGGCACCCGCCCCTCCTACCTCTCGCACCACACCATGAGCCCCCAGGACATCCTCAGCACCCACGGCCCCCGTGAGGCCATGGAATACGACGTGGTCGTCGTCGGCGCCGGCCCTGCGGGCCTGAGTACGGCCATCCGCCTCAAGCAGCTCAACCCCGAGATCTCGGTCGTGGTACTGGAAAAAGGCTCCGAGCCCGGCGCCCACATCCTGTCGGGCGCCGTGATGGACCCGCGGGCCCTCACCGAACTCTTCCCCGACTGGAAAGACCGCGGCGCCCCGCTGAACCAGCCCGTCACCGCTGACCAGGTGCTGATCCTCGACGCCAAGGGCGCGCAGAAGGTGCCCGACGCCCTGGTGCCAGGTTGCCTGCACAACGAAGGCAATTACGTCATCAGCCTCGGCGCGGTCAGCAAGTGGCTGGCCGAGCAGGCTGAAGCCCTGGGCGTGGAGATCTTCCCCGGCTTCACCGCCGCCGAAGTGCTGTACGACGAGGCCGGCGCCGTGCGCGGAGTGGCCACCGGCAACCTCGGCATCGGCAAGGACGGCCAGCCGCACGAGGGCTTCCAACTCGGCATGGAGCTGCTCGGCAAGTACACCGTCTTCGCCGAGGGCGCCCGCGGCCACCTGGGCAAGCAGCTCATCGCCCGCTTCAAGCTCGATGAAGGACGCGACCCCCAGAGCTACGCCATCGGCATCAAGGAACTCTGGGAAGTCGACCCCGCCAAGGCCCAGCCCGGTCTGGTGGTGCACACCGCCGGCTGGCCCATGGACGAGCACACCTACGGCGGCGGCTTCCTGTACCACCTGGAAGGCAACAAGGTGACGCTGGGCTTCGTCACCGGCCTGGACTACCAGAACCCCTGGATCAGCCCCTTCGAGGAAATGCAGCGCTGGAAGACGCACCCGTCCATCCGTGCCCACCTGGAAGGCGGCAAGCGCATCGGCTACGGCGCGCGGGCCATCACCGCTGGCGGCTTGCTGAGCCTGCCCAAGCTCGTGTTCCCCGGCGGGGCCCTGGTCGGCTGCGACGCTGGCACGCTGAACGCCGCGCGCATCAAGGGCAGCCACGCCGCCATCAAGACCGGCATGCTGGTGGCCGAGGCCATCGCCCCGGCGCTGGGCGCCGGCCGGGCGCAGGACGAGCTGGCGGCCTACCCCGAGGCCTTCAACAAGAGCTGGCTGCATGAGGAACTGAACGCCAGCCGCAACTTCAAGCAGTGGTTCAAGAAGGGCAACACGGTGGGCACGGTGATGACCGGCATCGAGCAGTGGCTGCTGCCCAAGCTCGGCATCAAGTCCCCGCCCTGGACGGTCCACCGCCACGCACCCGACCATGGCCGCCTGCACGCGGCCAGCCAGGTGCCGCCCATCCGCTATCCCAAGCCCGACGGCGTGATCACCTTCGACCGGCTGAGTTCGGTGTTCATCAGCAACACCAACCACGAGGAAAACCAGCCCGCACACCTGACGCTGAAGGACGCCTCGGTGCCCGTGGCCATCAACCTGGAGCGCTATGCCGGCCCCGAAAGCCGCTACTGCCCGGCCGGCGTGTACGAATACGTGAAGAACGACGACGGCAGCGACCGCCTGCAGATCAACGCGCAGAACTGCGTGCACTGCAAGACCTGCGACATCAAGGACCCGACCCAGAACATCGTCTGGGTCACCCCAGAGGGCGGCGGCGGGCCGAACTACGCGGGGATGTGATCCGGGTCGACGCCCGATGAACTTCCAGCAGCTGCGCTCGGTACGCGAGACTGTCCGCCAGGGCTTCAACCTCACGCTGGTGGCTGAGGTACTGCACACCTCGCAACCCGGTGTGAGCCGCCAGCTGCGCGAGCTCGAGGAGGAGCTCGGCGTCGAGCTCTTCGTGCGCTCGGGCCGGCGCCTGCTGGGCCTGACGCCACCGGGCCGGGTGATGCTGCCTATCGTCGAGCGGCTGCTTCAGGACGCCGAGAACCTCAGACGTGCGGGGGAGGACTTCTCACGGTCGGACCGCGGTCTGCTGACGGTAGCCGCCACGCACACCCAGGCGCGTTACGCGCTGCCCTCCGCGGTGCGGGACTTCCGCGAGTCGCACCCCCAGGTGAGCTTTCACCTGCAGCAGGGCTCGCCGCGGCAGATCGCGCAAATGGTGCTGGACGGCCAGGCCGACCTGGGCATCGCCACCGAGGCCCTGGCCGACTACCCCGAACTCGTCACCTTGCCCTGCTACCGCTGGACGCACGTGGTGGTGGTGCCGCCCACCCACCCGCTGGCCCAGGAGGCGAAAGGCGGCCAGGCACTCACGCTGGAGCGGCTGGCCCAGTTCCCCCTGGTCACCTACGAGCCGGGCTACACCGGGCGCCGCCACATCGACGACGCCTTCAGCCGCGCCGGCCTCGCCTTCGAGGTGGTGTTGTCGGCGATGGACGCCGACGTCATCAAGACCTACGTGGACCTGGGCATCGGCGTGGGTGTGATCGCCTCGGTGGCCTTCGACGAGGAACGGGACAGACACCTGACGGCCCTGGATGCCCGGGACCTCTTCGCCATCAACACCACACGCGTGGCGATCAAGCGCGGCGCCTACCTGCGCGGCTACGTGCTGGAGTTCATCCAGACCTTCGCACCCACGCTCACGCGGCAGGTGGTGGAGCAGGCGCTGTCGTCAGCTCCAGCAGGCTGAGCGCGAGGAAGCGCAGCCGAATGGGCACCGCCGAGCGGTCGCTCGGCTTGTTCGACCCCTGTTACCAGGCGCCAGTGCCGGCCAGGTAGGCGGCAGCACGGGCCGTGCCGTCGCGGCCGAAGGGGATGCCCTGCACCGCCATGGCGGCCTCGATGCCCGCCAGGCACCCCAGGATCGACGCCGGGTTCTGGTCGCCCAGGTGCCCGATGCGAAAGCCCCGCCCCTGCAGCGGGCCCAGCGCGCCGGCAAAGGCCACCTGGAATCGCTCGCGGCCCACGGCGCGCAGGGCGTCCACGTCGGTGCCCGGCGGTACGGTGACGGTGGTCACCGACACCGACCGCGCAGAAGGCACCTGGCAGAAGAAGCCCAATGCTCCCGCCGAAGACCAGCCCTCGGCGGCGGCGTGCACGGCGCCGGCCAGCAGGCGGTGCCGCTCGTGCACCCGGTCCAGCCCCTCGCGGAACAGCAACTCGAGCGCGGCCTCCAGACCGGCGATGAGGGTCTGCGGCGCGGTGCCGCAGAACTTGCGGTAGGACAGATCGCTCTGCCGGCGCACGAAATCCCAGTAGAAGCGCGGCGCCGGGTTCGCCCGTGCCACCTCCATCGCCCGCGCATTCGCGGCCACGAAGCCCACGCCCGGCGGACACATCAGCCCCTTCTGCGAGGCGCCGACCACCACGTCGGCGCGCAGCGCGTCCATCTCGAAGGGTGCCGCACCCAGCGAGGCCACGACGTCCACCACGTACAGCGCCGGGTGCCCGGTCTCGTCGATCGCCTCGCGCAGCGCCTGCAGGTCGCTGGTCACGCCGCTGGAGGTGTCGGTGTGCACCACAAAGACGGCGGCGATCTCGCGCACCGTGTCGTCGCGCAGGGCCTGCGCTACGGCCTGGGCGTCGATGGGCAGCCCCTCGATCCATGGCGTGCGCACCACCTGGCGGCCCAGGGCCTCGGTCTGCACCGCCCAGCTCTCGGAGAAGTGGCCCGTGCCCGGGATCAGCACTTTGCCGCCCAGGGGCAATAGGTTCTCCACCGCGGCCTCCCACACTCCGTGACCGTTGGACGCGTAGAGGTAGACGTCGGCCTGCGTGGTGCCCAGCAGGCGCTTGAGGCCTTGCTCGCAAGCGGCGATGGTGGAGTCCACTCGCGGGTCGGCCAGGTCCATGGGCTGGCGGTTCATCGCCCACAGCACTTCGTCAGGCACCGGAGTGGGGCCAGGCGAGTGCAGGAAGCGGCGGCCGGGGATGCGGGGGTGGGAAGTGGACATGGCGGCGCGGGTTTATGGAAACAGGTGCTCAGAAGCAGGTGATGAGGGCATCCACGACGAAGCCTTCGTCGTCGATCACGGCCATCCAGCGCCACTTGTCGAAGGTGGTGCAAGGGTGCGAGATGCCCAGGGCGACGCGGTCGCCCACGCACAGCCCTGCCGCATCATCGCCCAGGCGCAGGTGGGCGTGCTGGTCGTTCAGTCCCGTCACCTGCCAGGCAGCGCCCGCTGCGCGGGGCTGGCGCTGCCCCTGGGGGCACCAGCGCAAAGGAATGGGCATCTCGATGTCGTACGACAGGTCGCGCCGGCCGGCACTCAGCAGCGCCAGCCCCGGCTCGGGCACCGACTGCACCACCGCCCAGACCTCCAGTGCCCCCTGCAGCCCGCGGTCGCAACCGATGCGCCGGTCGATGGCCGACACCAGGCGCTGGTAGCGGCCATGGTCGTGCGTGACGTAGCAGCCCGAGCGCAGCACGCCCACCACCGGCCGGCCAGCCAGGGCCGTGTGCGACCGGATCTGCTGCAGCCCCTGGGCGACGAAGTCGAACACCCCCGAGCCGCCAGCCGAGACCACCACCTCGTCGGAGTCGAACAGCCCCTCGTCGGCCAGTTGCACCGCCAGCGACCGCATGCGCTCCATCCAACCGCGTGTGGCCAGGTGGTCGGCATCGTCCTCACCCTGGACTTTCAGGCCCTCGTAGCACTCCACGCCGGCCAGCCGCACTGCAGGGCTGGCATGCGCCTGGCGGGCCAGCTGCACGGCGGCTTCATGGCCGCGCACGCCGGTACGGCCGCCGGAAGTGCCCAACTCCAGCAGCACCTCGAAGACCGAAGGCAGGTACAGGCGCTCGATGGCCTGCAACTGCGCCGGCGAGTCCAGCAGGAACAGCACCCTC
>Ga0315902_10005912_pt1 | contig 17119 bp, 16 predicted proteins | sample LakEriMetagenome_9_FD_203523 | JGI IMG/M metagenome (GOLD analysis project Ga0315902, IMG submission 203523) | Freshwater fungal communities from buoy surface, Lake Erie, Ohio, United States - Buoy 12 MA117 | ecosystem: Environmental > Aquatic > Freshwater > Lake > Lake biofilm | place: USA...
TCTCGGCAGCGGGTGCGGGCGCGGTTTTGCGCGCATCGCGTGCGGTGCGGCCGAGCTCGGCCTCGAGGGCGGGGTCGGTGAGCGCGCCATCGATCTGCGCGGCGATGTCGAAGTGCTCGACGGCTTTACGTTTGTCGCCCTCGGTAAGATAGACGCGGGAGAGGAGCAGGTGGGCCTGGGCGTGCTCGGGATCGAGGAAGAGAACGCGCTCCGCGCGGACGGCGGCACCGGAGGTGTCGCGTTCGAGGAAGAGGACGCGCGCGATGCCGAGGTGGCCCTCGACATGATCGGGCTCGATCTCGAGGACGCGCTGGAAAATCTCGCGCGCCTCATCGAGCCTCACCTCATCCAGACAAGCGCGGGCGTGCAGGAGCAGCAGGGCGAGATTGTTGGGCGAACGCTCAAGGGCATCACGCAGGGCATTGGAGTCAGGCATGAGGTAATTGGATCATGGAAGCGTGAACTGGCAAGTTCTGGGTTCGAGGTTTCAAATTTCAGTCGTGAGGGCATGCGAGGGCGATTGGGGAGAAAAACTTGCCAAAACGGCTGCGAGGCCGCTAAAACGGCCGCCACCATGAATACCTCCCGCCGCAGCTTTTTGACCACTTTTGCCGCCACGACCGCCAGCGCCGCTTTTGGGCGCGATTGGAGCGGACAGACACCGGAGCGCTATCCGGACCCGGACGTGATCGTGCTTGATCCGGCGTTTGAGAAGGTGATCCAGGGCAATGCGCCGATCCGCCGCCTGCACACGGGCATGCTGTGGGCGGAAGGCCCGGCGTGGAACGGCAGCGGTAATTACTTGGTGTGGAGCGACATCCCGAACAACGCGCAGATGCGTTACCTGCCGGAGGACGGCCATGTGAGCGTGATGCGCAACAACGCGAACAACAGCAACGGCAACACCTTCGACCGCAAAGGCCGCCAAATCAGCTTTGAGCACGGAACGAGGCGCGTGGTGCGCTACGAGCTGGATGGCGGTGTGACGGTGCTGGCGGACAAGTTTGACGGGAAGCCGCTGAATGCGCCGAACGATGGCGCGGAGCATCCGGATGGCAGCATCTGGTTCACCGATCCGGGCTACGGCAGCATGATGGACTACGAAGGGAACAAGGGTGAGCTGCTGCTCAAAGAATCCGTGTATCGAATCGACCCCAGCGGCGAGATCACGAAGATCACGGAGGATCTGGAGAAGCCGAACGGCCTGTGTTTCTCACCGGACTACAAAAAGGTGTACATCGTCGATACGGGCAGCCCGAAGAACATCCGCGTGTATGACGTGGACGGCACGAAGGTGAAGAACGGGAAGGTTTTTGCTGTGATGAAGTCCGGATACCGCGTGCTCAACCGGGCCGAGAGCTGGGAAATGCTTTTGGCAGGAGGCACGTCCGACGCGGCCGAAGCCGCCTTTGCAGCGAAGCCCGAAAATCTCGCGACGAAAGCGCAGGTTGTCGCAAGGGGCATGCACGGGCCAGGCCAATCACTGCCCAGAGACATCCGCACAGGTGGATCCGATGGCATCCGCTGTGACATTGAGGGCAACCTTTGGGCGAGCGCCGGCTGGGTGGGCGATGGTTATGACGGCGTGCATGTTTTCAACCCCGAAGGAAGCCGCATCGGACTGATCAAACTGCCGGAAACAACGAGCAACTTGTGCTTTGGCGGTCCAAAGCGGAACCGCTTGTTCATCACGGCGAGCCAGAGCCTGTACTCGCTCTATGTGAACACGCGTGGAGCGCATCATTGCTGAGTTTGGATTGCGATGCTGTAGGCCGGGGCTTTGACCCGGCATTTCCGCCTCACAGAGGCGGACTACAGTCATGCATGGCGAAAGCGAGCGGGCTCGAACAGGTTGAAAAACGGTTCCAGTTTCCTGGGAGAGTCCGCGATTCATGCGCAGCAAAAAAGCGAGCGCCGGTGAGGCGCTCGCTTTGAACAAAACAACAAAGCTTTTTCCGAGAAGACGATTACTCGTCTCCACCACCGCCAGCGGGACGTTTGCCGGTCACAGGGCCGCTTTTTTCGGCGATCTTTTCCTTCACGGCGACTTCGATCTCGGCATACACCGTGGCGTCATTGCGGAGGACTTCCTTGGCTGCGTCACGGCCCTGGGCAAGCTGGGTGCCTTTGTAGCTGATCCAGGAGCCGCGCTTCTGCAGAATCTCAAAGTCCATCGCGAGATCGAGCAGGGAGCCGACATTGCTGATGCCCTCGTTGTACATGATGTCGAACTCCGCTTCGGTGTAGGGCGGCGCGAGCTTGTTTTTGACGACTTTGACTTTGGTGCGGTTGCCGATGACGACGCCATCGGTGCTCTTGATGGCTCCGATGCGGCGGATGTCCACGCGGACGCTGGAGTAGAATTTGAGGGCCTTGCCGCCGGGTGTGGTCTCCGGGTTGCCGAACATGACGCCGATCTTTTCACGGATCTGGTTGGTGAAGATGACGGTGGTGCGGGCTTTGCTGATGATGGCGGTGAGTTTTCTCAGCGCAGCGCTCATGAGCCGCGCCTGGGCACCAACGGTGCTATCGCCGATTTCGCCTTCCAGTTCCTGCCGGGTGACGAGCGCTGCGACGGAGTCGATGACCACGACGTCGAGTGCGTTGGAGCGGACGAGCGTTTCGCAGATGCGCAGGGCTTCTTCACCGCTGCTGGGCTGGGAGACGAGCAATTCATCCATTTTGACGCCAAGGCGGCGCGCATAGCCGGGATCGAGCGCGTGCTCCACGTCGATGAAGGCGGCCAATCCACCGGCTTTCTGCGCCTGGGCGATGACGGTGAGGGTGAGCGTGGTTTTACCGGAGGATTCCGGGCCGTAGATTTCGACGACACGGCCGCGGGCGAATCCACCGACGCCGAGCGCCTGATCGATGAGAAGATTGCCGGTGGGGATGACGGCGACATCCGCTTTGCTTTCCTCACCCATGCGGAGGATGGATCCTTCACCGTAGTCTTTCTGGATCTGCTGGATGGCGAGATCGAGATTCCGGGCGCGGGCCTCGGCGATTTTGTTGGTGGCGGGTTCGGACGAGGATTCTTTGGGAGCGCGTGCCATGGTCGTGTTTCGTGTCGGTGTTGTTGTGTGGGTGAGAAGCTGTTCGACGGAACAGAAACGGCATTTTCATCGCAGCGTAAAGGCATATCTCCGCTGAACAGTAGTTTTGTTGGGATTCCTGAGTCGTGATTCAGGAATCGTCATCCGCTCCGGCTCTCCGAATCCGGGTATCGGGCTCCCAAATCAGGAATTCGCCCGGCACTGGTCCAAAAGACCGTGCAGATAGCCCGCGATGTCCTGCAATGCCTGTTTGTGCGACGAGGCATCGAGCACGATGAGGCCGCTGAGAGCCTCCTGAAGCATGTTTTGTGCGAATTTCACCGCGCGCTCGACCGCGCCTTCGTAATCGGCGATGCCAGCGAGGATGGAGGTGTCCATCGGCTCGCCTTTGAGCAGCATGCGGTTGAGCTTCTGCTTCTGCGCGTCCGTGGCGTTCATCAGCAGGTAAAGAATCGGCAGCGTGAGCTTCCCACGCGCGAGATCGGTGCGCAGCGTCTTGCCGACGGTTTTTTCGTCGCCCACGAGATCGAGGCAGTCATCGTAGATCTGGTAAGCGGTGCCGAGTTTGAGGCCGTAATCGCGCAGCGCCTCCTGCACGCCGGCGCTGGTCTGGTTCAGTCGCGCGCCGAGCTCGCTCGCCGCGGCAAACAGCGCGGCCGTCTTCATCTCGATCATCTTGAGGTAATCCTCGATGGAGAGATTCAGATCAAAGCGACGCTGCGTCTGCAAAATCTCGCCGGTGCACACATCGCGCGAGGCTTTGGCGATCGTGCGGCACACGTGCGTGTCCTCAAACTCCGTGGCCAGTTCCAGCGCGTAGGCAAAGAGGCTGTCACCGAGCAGCACGCTGAGGCTGGCGCCCCACTTGGCCACTGCGGTGGGCTGCGCGCGGCGGATGTCCGCCTCGTCCATGATGTCATCATGCACGAGCGAGGCGATGTGGATGAGCTCCAGGATCACCGAAAGACGCGTGTGACCGGCATTCGTGCCGCCGGTGGCTCCGCCGGCCAGCATGGCCAGCGCGGGGCGGATGCGCTTGCCGCTCGTCTTGCAGACGTAGCTCACGTAGCCCTCCACGCCGGGGTCGAAAGCGCGTGCTTGTTCTAAAATGGCCGCCTCCACGTGCTCCAGATCTTTCCGGACGAGATGAAACGGAAAGACAGGATTGCTGGCGCTGATGGCGGGGGTGGCGGTCATTGCGGGCTGGGTGTGTCATCGGCCAAAGCGACGCATTCGTCAAATGCGCAGCCGTTCACGGTGTGCCGGGATTTTTGAAAGCTGTGAAAATGGGTTCCCGGTTCGCGACTCATGGTTCCCGGTTTTTTTAGTGAAACGGGCACGAAACCGGCGCATGGAGGGCTTTCCGCACAAAAAAACCGCTCTTGACCAAAGGGCTGCGAATCGTCCATCCTCCCCGCTCTTTTTTCTTTTCCCACCAACGGATGAATCTCCGCGAACAGCTCCGCAACCTCCTGCCTGATCTCCTTCCGGACGATCCGGCAGAGGCTATCAAGGGCACCGAGCTCATCCGCCTCGTCCGGGTGAAGCTGGGGGAAGACTACAGCGACGCCACGCTGCGCTACCACTTCTCCATCCTCAGCTACGACCCCACCTCCCCCATCGCAAAGGTCGATCAGGGCCAGGGCTACTACCAACGGCAGAAAAAACTCTCCGGCCCGAATGGCGTCGTGCGGCAGAGCTTCTTTGACGATCCCGCCGCTGGCGAAGGCGACCAGATCTGGGCGCGCTACCTCCGCCTCGTGGCCATTTATGAGCGCCTCTGCCTCCAGCGCGGCCGCTATCCCTTCCTGCTAAACCGCACCAGCTCCGGCGCGCCCAGTATGGAGGGCGAATGGGACGTGCCAGACCTCGTCGTCGCCGAATGGGACCTCGATCCCGGCAGCGAAGACGGCGCGGAGCGTTTTGACGATGCCATGCTCGACCTGCGCCGTCACCTCGGCGGCCCGGAGGTCGATCTCAGCGGCGTGCAGCTCAAGCTCGGCCTCTCGCTCGAGAATTTCAGCTCGGAATTCTTCCAAGCGCTCAGCGCCACCCGCTGGACCCGCCAGAGCGAGCTCGTCATCGCCGAACCGCTCGCCGACGAAGCGCTCGTCGATGCGCTGCGCAGCCTCGGGCACCAATTTGGCGTCGGCATCAGCAGCCTCGGCATCCATCTCAGTCAGCTCGATGCCCTGCCCTCCTCCAAAGAGATCCGCGCCATGCCCGCGGACGCCTTTGAGCACGTGCACAACCGCCTGCACATCCAGCGCATCACCATCGCCAATCCACGTCAGGCCATCGACTGGCCTGCCCTGTCCGCCCTGCGCAAAAAGCACGATTCCGTCGCCGACATGGTCCGCTGGCTCTCCGACTGCCTCGCCAAACGCAAACCCGAGTGGGTCGGTGGCGTGGTGAGGTGACATTTCCGCCCGCAAGCCGGAGGCTTGCTAGAAATTAGCCGGTGGTAAAACCACCGGGATGGAGATGCAGGAAAGCTCCGCGCCCCGCAGGGGCGCGAGAAACGGCCTCAAAGCCTCCACGTTGCCTTCTCGCGCCCTTTCAGGGCGCATGGCTTCCTCGGCGGCAATTCCGGTGGTTGCACCACCGGCTCATCTCTTTCGTGCCTCCGGCACGCAGCCAAGCGCTCACCCGATGGCCTCGTCAAAACGCGCGATGAGGTCGTTCGCGTCCTCCAGGCCGGCGGAGACGCGCAGCAGCCAGCGGCTCACGCCGACGCTCTCCGTCCACGCGAGCTCATCGTAGTGTGCCAGCAGCGTGTAGGGGCATGCGAGCGTGAAATTCGTGCCGAGGCTCGGGCCTTTGCTCACGCGCAGCGCATCGTAAACGCGCGGGCTCGCCGTTTCCGGATTCTTCAGCGTGAAGGAAAACAGGCAGCCGTAGCCGCCATCCACGCGGCGGATGTGCTCGTAGCCGCGGCCGCCGTCCACCTTCGCGTGCCAGACGCGGTCCACCGCCGGATGCGCACGAAGATGCTCCGCCAGGGCCAGCGCGTTGCGGCTCATCGTGTCCGCGCGCTGAACAAAATCGCGGCTGTTCAGCTCCAGCGCCACCGCATCGCCGCGCCAGAGCTCGTGATCCGCGTTCGCCTTCAAAAAGGCCGAAAAGGCCGCGTGATGCGGTGATTTCCGGTTCAGCACGACGCTCCCGGCCAGCACGTCGCCCGCGCCGGAGAAACTCTTCGTCAAACTCGTCGTCACTACGTCAGCCACGCGATGCGCATCCGCGTGCGCCACCGTGGAAATCGTGTCATCGACGATGATCGGCACGCCGGGCTGCGATTCCGCGCGGATGGCCAGCAGACGCTCGAAATCCACGCAGCGCAGCAGCGGATTGCTCGGTGCCTCGCAGAACAAGCCGGCCAGCGGCTCGTTTTTCAGCAACGCGCGCAGATCCTCATACTCGCTCTCGCGGATCATCGGTAAAAAGTGCGCGCCGCTGCCAAAGCGCTGCTGCAGCTTCAGCACATCCACATACGGGAAATCGAGCTGCGCCGTCTTCCGGCCTGGAAACAGCGTCACCAGCATGCGGTGCACCGCGTAATTCGCCGCCATGCCGCTAGGGAAGAGAAAAACGTCCTCCGCCTGCTGCCCCGCCAGCGCGGCGATGCGGGCGCGGATCGTCTCATTGGCCATGCGGCCTTCTTTTTCCGAAACGGTCGTTTTCCACGTCTCCAGTGCATCACAGGCCTGCCGTGTGCTCACACATTCCCCGCAGAAGCGCCAAAAGCGCCGCGCCTCTGCATACGCCTCCGCAGGAAAGACCGCCACACCCAGCTCTGCCGCCGTCCAGGTCAGAGCGCGGCCCGTTTGGATAAAATCCACGCAACGCTGCGCATGCACCAACCGGGGAAAAACGAGGCATTTTTCGCCCTCGCGTGCAAAGTCGCCTTCAGCGGCCAAAAACAGCCCTGTGATCGCTGGTGGGCAGCAAAACCGCGGATAGCCGCTCTGAAACTTCGCCACGATTTCGGGGTCACCCTCTTCATAACCGATCACATGCCGCCAAAGCGGCAGACACACCGATACACCGAACTCATGCGGGGGTATGGCTTTCCCGAGGTCTTCGGCGTGGCAGAGCGGATGAGTCAGCGGATCAATCATGAGCCGCCTTTTTTCACGCAGCCCCAGCGACGACGCAAAGAATAACTCGTTCGGAGTCCCGCCTTCAGGCGGAAAGGCGTTATTCATCGCGCGCACTTCCGGCTAAAGCCGGGACTCCGAACAGGAGCACACGCAAACTTCTGTTTTGCTCTGAACCAAGCTTTTCAGCGCCCCTTCAGCATCAGCTTAGCCTCCCGCATTTGGCCGTGCCAGAGGCTGTCTGGATCGGTGGGGCCGTTGTAGGCCGGGCTGGAGGCGCGGATCTCAAACTCGCTCGCGCTGGGTGCCTGTCCGCTTTGGACGGCCTTCTGGAGCCTCAACTGGGCCTGTATCCTCTCCTTATCCTTAGCGAGCCATTCCATAACCACCTCTCGCTTTGCCCGAAGCTGCTCCAGTTCCTCTTTTTCGGCGTCGCGTTGCTTCAACTGAGCTTCGAGTGCCGCACTCTCTTTGTGAGCGGCATATTCATGGGAGAGAAAAATCGCCAGGGCAGAAACGATGACGGTCAGGGCCACCAAAATGAATACGCGCGCTTTCATCCCGCAAAGATGCGGCCCCGGGCCACAGTGCGCAAGTCTCACCTTCCCTGCCCATCCCACGCCAAAATCCGCGTGAAGTGAGCGTTTGAAACACCCCGGCGGCGCGGTAAGAAGCCCGCCCACCTTCAACCCACCCTCTTTCCCCACGATGAATCTCACACGCACGGCTTACGGCACCTGGAGCGGCGGCCGCTTCATGCACTACGGCGAACAACTCTCCGAAGAGCACTACATGCAGCTCATGCGTGACTCCTTCGCCAAAGGCGTGCGCACCTTCGTCACTGCCGATGTGTATGGCGTGGGCCGCGCGGACTCGCTGCTGGGCGAGGCGCTCAAAGGCATCCCGCGTGAGGAATACTGCCTCGTCGGCATCGTCGGCCACGACATTTACGAAGGCATCCGCCAGGGCTCCAAAGGCTATCCTCGCTTCACCGATCCCACGCTGCGCGGGCCGGAGAAGTATTACGACTACCTCAAAATGGCCACGGAGAAGAGCCTGGAGCGCTGCAAGACGAGCAAGTTCGACCTGCTCATGCTCCACAATCCAGACAGCATCAGCTACACCAGCGAAAAGGTGTGGGACGCCTTCACCGCGTTGAAAACGGAAGGGCTCACCGACCGCCTCGGCATCGCCCCCGGACCCGCGAATGGCTTCACGCTCGACATGATCGAGTGCTTCGAGCGCTACGGCGACCGCATGGACTGGGCGATGATCATTTTGAATCCCTTCGAGCCCTGGCCCGGCCAACATGTGCTCAACGCGGCGGAGAAGAACAAGGTCGATATCATGGCCCGCGTGGTCGATTACGGCGGTCTGTTCCATGACGACGTGAAACCCGGCCACAAATTCCGCGATGGTGACCACCGCACGCATCGTCCGGGTGACTGGATCGAGCACGGCGTCGAAAAGCTCGAAAAAGTGCGCCCGTTCGCTGAAAAGCACGGCATCAGCATGCTCCAGCTCGCCTGCCTGTGGACGCTCGGCAATACCGCCGTGAAAAGCGTGGTCCCCACCCTCATTCAAGAGCACGGCGAAGGTGCGCGCACGATCGAAAGCAAGCTCGACGACCTCGCTGCGCTGCCCGCGCAGTGCCTCAGCACTGAGGAGATCGAAGCCATCCGTCAAATCGGCGACAACACCGGCTGCATGGCCCTCAAAGGTGCCAGCCACCGCCATCCTGCGGACATGGAAGCCCGTGCGGACGAATGGAGCATGCGCGAAGACCTCCTCGCCCTCGCCGGCCGCTTCGGCCTGCAGTGGTCGTGGTGATGGGGCGTAAATGTGACCGTTGACGAAGGAACAACCGAAGCCAGTCTTTAGCCGAACCCACACCCGCCATCCTTGAACCATGACGAAGCTCCTTCCCCCCTCGAACAGGGTCTTGAAAGCCAGGCGTATGCTTTCGACTCTGCCGCGCAAGACCTTCACCGGAGAACAGGCGGCGGAGCAGGTCCGGCAACACCTCGCGGCGGCGAAACGGCACATCTTGCAGAGTGGGCTCGAGAACGAGGTATCTTAACGGACGGACGTGAATTTGAGGATTGCACGCTCGTCTCAAACAGCACCAGCGAGCATGAAGTGCGTTATCACAAAGCCCAAAATCGTGCCTGGAAACGCACCTGGGCTGGTTTTTACGGTCAGCTTCCTTGCCCGGAAAAAGGACGCCTAGGCCGACGAAACGCCACGCCAGCCGAGTATTTGAGGCGCATGGCGCTGCAAATCCGCCTCTTTGCCAGCGACATTCGTTTGGAAGGCGTCTGTGTCTCAGACAAGCCCAGCATGATCATCGGACAGCCGGTCGGCGAGCCAGCCTTCATCATTTCCCAAGACTGGCTGGAGTGCAGCCGCGACTCGTCTCCGGAGGAGATCGCTGCGTTTTTGCGGGAAGAGGGCTTTGAACCGGTGCCTTTTTCCTACTTTGGCTGGTATCGCAGCGGAGATGGAATGGTCATCGTAGATGCCAAGGCGGATAATTTCATCACCACCGAGGCTGACATCATCGCGCTCGACCTCCAAATGGCGCAGTTTACGCGTGAAGAAGCCCTCGCGGCGGGTTTGACACCACCGCCTGATACAGACGATGGCTCCAGCCCACACACCACATGATCGAATCCGACTTCATCATCATCGGCACAGGCGCGGGCGGTTTGAGCGCGGCGCTCCATGCGTCCAAACATGGACGTGTGCTGATGCTCACAAAGCGTGAGTCGCTCGATTCCAACTCAAACTGGGCACAGGGCGGTATCGCCTGCGTGACGAGCGAGGATGACAGCGTGGAAAAACATGTGAGCGACACGCTCATCGCGGGCGCGGGGCTGTGCAAAGAGGACGCGGTGCGCACCATCGTCACCGAAGGTCCGGCCCGCATCGCGGAGCTGGTGGCCTGGGGGGCGCAGTTTGACCAAAGAGAGGCCCAAAACGGCCATCTGGAGTTCGATTTGACCAGGGAGGGCGGTCACTCGACACGCCGCGTTTTGCACGCCGCGGACGCCACGGGCAAGGAGATCACCGAAAAGCTGCTCGCGGCCGTGCGGGCGCAAAAAAACATCACCATCCTCGAAAACCATTACGCCATCGATGTCATCACGACGGCGAAACTGGGCCTGGCGTCCGAAGATCGCGTTTTGGGCGTTTACGCGCTCGATGAGGCCAGCGGCGAGGTCATCACCTGCCGCAGTGACCGCGTGATTCTCGCCACGGGCGGCTGCGGGCGTGTTTATCTCTACACGACGAATCCGAGCGTGGCCACGGGCGACGGAGTGGCGATGGCGTGGCGCGCGGGGGCCACGGTGGCGAACATGGAGTTCATCCAGTTTCACCCGACGTGCCTGTATCATCCGCAGAAGCGCTCGTTTTTGATCACCGAGGCCATGCGCGGCGAAGGCGCGCGCCTTTACGACAGAAACGGCGTCGAATTCATGCCGAAGTATGACAAACGCGGCACGCTGGCCCCGCGCGACATCGTGGCGCGGGCGATCGACCACGAGATCAAGCGCACGGGCGGCCCCTGCGTGTATCTCGACATCAGCCACAAGCCTGCGGAGTTCATCCTCAGCCACTTCCCGAACATTCATCGCGAGTGCCTCGGCGTCGGCATCGACATCACGAAGGAGGCCATCCCGGTGGTGCCGGCCGCGCATTACCAATGCGGCGGCGTTTTGACCGATGTGAACGGCGCGACGAGCATCCGCGGCCTCTGCGCTGTGGGCGAGGTCGGCTGCACCGGCCTGCATGGCGCGAACCGTCTGGCGAGCAATTCGCTCCTCGAATGCGTGGTCACGTCCCACCGTGCGGTGGCGCATCTACTCAAGAAGCTGCCCGTCGGCAAAAAAGCGGAGCAGACCTATGATTTGCGGCCTTGGGAAAGCAGCGGCGTGGTGGAAAACGACGAGCTGGTGGTCATCTACCACAACTGGGACGAGATCCGCCGCCTAATGTGGGACTACGTCTCCATCGTGCGCACGAACAAGCGCCTCCAACGAGCCGCCGCGCGCCTGCGGAACCTGAAACGCGAGGTGCAGGAGTTTTACTGGAACAACCGCGTGACGAGCGAGATCCTCGAACTGCGCAACCTCGTCGAAACCGCCTCCATCATCGTCGAATGCGCCATCCGCCGCCACGAGAGCCGCGGTCTGCACTACACGCTCGACTACCCGACGACGGATGACACGCGCAAGCCCGCGGACACGATGCTGCGGAGGTATTGAACCTCGGTTTCAAGTTTATCGGCCGCCCTCCGGTCACGGTCGGCTATACAGGCAAAACAACGTCAGGCTTGAATGGATTGATGGCGAGAGTGCCTCCGTAGTCCTGACCGTGGTTCAGATCCTCAGTGTAAACGACCGGAAGCTGTAGCCTCCTCGCCGCTGCGACGATTTGCGCATCATAGTAGGAGATCATGAAGCGTTCGGCGATCTGGAGCGCCGAGAGAACCAACGCCCCGTCGGAATGAGCCATCGGGAAGGCCGTCCAAACTTGTATCCATTGTCCCGCCTCATGCCAGGTGAGCGGTCTGGTTTGCTTTTTTGACGTGCTGGTCCGTGCGAACTCCGCCGCCACCTGCGCTGACCAAGCCCAGCCTGAATGCTGCAACAATCGGCGTGCGATGGAAGTCTTCGCGGCCTCGGCAGGCTCTGTGCTGATGGCGTAAAGAAAGATGTTGGTGTCGAGGAAGAAATCAGCCACGGGAATTGCGCTCTTCACGATTCATCGGCACGCCGACCGCAAACTGCCAGTCGGGTTTCGAAAAACGATCCTGCATGACGCGCCGAGCTTCCTGTAGGGAGGGAGCCGGAACCGGCAGCAGCGTGGCTCTCAAGACTCCTGCGGAAAGTATATCCAGGGGTTCACTTAATTCGATCGCACGGTCCAGGATGGCCGGATCGAGGTGAATTTGGTCAAGGGTCGCTGTCATGAGGGAAACCTAAAAGCCATGTTTGCTCCCTGCAACCAGCGTTTCAGCCTCACATCGCCGCCTGCGCCATCTCGCGCCACGGTCCTTGTTTGAGGACGATATCGGGGACGAGGGACTGCCAGCTGGGCTCGCGCTGCTGGATCATGCGGCGCACGTCGGCGCTGGTGTGAAAGTGGACGTCGTCCTCGGAGAAGCCCTCGGAGGGGATTTCGCGGACGCTGCCAGAATCGACGAGGTAGCGCAGAAGATGGCGCTTTTCCGGGCTGATGCGCGCATCGAGGGCACCGAGCACGCGGCCGCTCATCGGATCACCGAGAGGATACACATAGAGACGGACCTGATTCTTCAAAAGACGGCCAAAGGACTCCAAAAGGCCGCCTTCGAGGTCGGCGCACCATTTTTCGTTGAAGAGCTCCTCGAAGAGCGGCAGGCCCAAAACGATGGCGATGGGCATTTGCGTGTGGCGGGACAAAAACTTGCTCACACGATGAAATTCCGGGTAGCGGCTGATGAGCACGTTTTTGCCGAGGGCCTGCAAAATGTCCGCGCGGGCCAAAAACTCGCTGTCCGGCACTTCGCAGCCGCTGGCGAGGAGGTTGTGCATGGTGATTTCGAGGATCTCGAGGTTGCCGGCTGCGGCGTCGCCAAAATCAGCCGCGAAGGCCGCCTGACCGCGCGCGATCATGTCGAGATTGAGCTTTGTGATGGGATCAAAGCTGCCGCGTTTGAGGAAGACGGGCTTTTTGAAGAAGATATCGCTCGCCTGCCAGATTTCGCCGTTCGCGCCGAACAAGGCGGCATCCGCAAGGCCGAGGCGCACGAGTTTGAGCGCGACGAGGCGATCCTGAAACTCCGGCGCGGCAAAGGCGATGCCGCTGAAGTCGATCATATCCACCTCGATGCGTTTGCGGCTGAGATCATCGAGCAGGCTGCGGAGGAAATCGTCCAACGAGTGGCGCAGGTGGAAGGCGGCGAAGATGAGATTCACGCCGAGGATGCCGAGCGCCTCGCACTGGCGCATGTGGCTGTCATCCAGGAGGCGGACGTGGACCTGAATGTCGCTGGCGGGGCCACCGGGCGTGCTTTGAAAGCGCAGACCGAGCCAAGCGTGGCATTCCTGCGTGGTATCGTTGTAGGCGCGCGCGCGGACGGTGTCGGCGAGGGTGAAGAAGTTCGTGTTGGTGCCGCGCTTGGCCTCTAGGCGCTGCACGAGCATCGGATACTCATGGTCCAGCATGGACAGCATGCGCTGGCGGGAGACGTAACGGCTGGCTTTGCCGTAGATCTCGTCGCTGATGGTCATGTCGTAGGCAGACATGGTCTTCGCGACGGTGCCGGAGGCACCACCGGCGCGAAAGAACCAGTTCGCGATTTCCTGCCCCGCGCCGATCTCGGCAAAGGTGCCGTAGATGGACTTGGTCTGGTTGATCTTGAAGGCCTTCTCGAGCGTGTTGAGGCGGTCAGGTTGGATTGCAGGCATGGTGTGGGAGAGTAAAGGCACGCGCCGTGCCGTGAGCGAGAAAAAAAGCCGTCACCGAGGATGAGATTGACATGCGGGGAAGAAGCAGGAGGAATGGCCGCCGCACTATCTGTCGCGCAGCCCTCTCTACCAACATGAAAACCACCCTGCTTATCTGCTTAGCCCTCCTCAGCCTTTCACTGACCTCGTTCGCCAAAGATGCCACCTACCCAAAGACGGAGCCCGTGATCTCCCTCGCCGTGCCGGAAGGCTGGGAGATGGAGTGGGAGGACGATTTGCTCTACCTGCACAGCGATGACGATGACAACGTGGTCGTGGAAGTCTCTGCGCTCAAAGCTACGAAGAAGGAAGGCGCGAAGGCCCTCGAAGAGATGAAAAACACCGTGCAGGAAGCCTTCAAAAACATGGAGTGGAAGCCCATGCAGGAAGGCGGCAGCAACAACGTCGGCATCTACATCCTCAATGGCAAAGGCGAGGACGATCAGGGCAAGGCAAACATCAACGCGATCATGGTCACCAATGGCGACAACGACAAGCTCTTCATGGTCTTCATCGCCTCCTCGCCAGAAGGCTCGGAGAAGTACGGCGCGGACATCGACGCGCTGCTGAAGTCCCTGAAAAAGATCTAAGCCGCACCGCCATGAGCGACCCGCTGCCTGCTGATGCTGGAGCCGCGCCGAAACCGGGCGTCTCCGTGCCGATGCTCATCCTCGGCATCCTTTTCATCGTGGTGTGGCTCACAGGAGCGACCCTGCTCGGTCTTTTGAAGCTCATCGTCGGCGTGATGGCGAATGACTCCGGTGCAGCCAGCGCGGAGACGCACATGGGACTCATCAGCAGTCTCATGGTCGGCCAGGCGCTCACCGCGACGGCTGGCATCCCGGCCGGGCTGGCCTTCTTCATGCGTGCCGCCCGCAAAAAACTGCTCTGGGCCTTCGCATTGCTGCTCGTGTCCGGCGTCGTCATCCAAATCCTGTCTGTCCGCTCCTTCTTCTCATGAAAACCGCCGCCGCCGCTCTGCTCTGCCTGCTGACCACCCACGCCGCGCTCGCTGAGCGCCAGGCGCTGTTCTTCGCCCGTGAAACGGCTCAGGACTCCACCCGGATCGCTCTTTCAGTGGAGGACGATGGCCAGGTTTACGGCACCCAAACGTGGAAGCCGAAAATGGAGGCCCACGGCAGCAGCGGCTCATTCGACGGCACGCTGCGCGACGGGGTGATGCGCGTGACGCACCAGTTCACCATCGAAGGATCGGAGCAGACCGAGGAGGAGATGCTGAAGCTCGACGGCGACCGTCTGCTCATCGGCGAAGGCGAACTCGTGGAGGGCAAGGACGGCGTGCTGAAGCTCAAAGATCCCGCCAGTGTCGTCTTCAAGACCGCGCTGAAAAAAATCGCCGTCAGCGAGCCCAAAGCGGGCTCAGCCGAGCGCAAAGCCATCATGGACACGATGCGTGCCGCATTGCTGCCGCGCATGGGCAAACCGGTCACTTTCACCGGCCGCGTGCGTTTGGTCGGCGATTGGGCGCGCTTTCACGGCAACGTGGCGACTGCCGATGGTAAACCGCCGAAAAACGAAGAGGCCGGATATGATTTGGAGCTCGATTTCTTTGCCCTGATGAAGCGTGGCAAGGATGGCGCCTGGAAAGTGCTCATTTCCGGCTTCGCTGGTGACATCAGCGTGATGGAAGAGGCGCGTGAGAAGCACCCGGAGGCCCCCTGGCCGATTTACGAATCGCTGGAGTGATCCTGCGCTACTCCAACCGACAAAGCTTGTCCGCCAGTGCCTCCGCCGCGGCATTGCCGCCTTTGTTTGAGGGCACCTTGCCCACGACCTGCGATCCTGCGCCCGCCAGTTTGAGGATCACCAGCGTCTCGGTCTTTTTGCCGCTCGCCTCGTCCAGCACGGAGGCCATGCGGAAGATCACCGCGTAAGGCACGAACTGCCCGCCCTGCTTCACGCCGCGCCATTGCACGACATCGTTCGCCTTCACCGGCCAGGTGCCCGGGCAGGCCTCCAGGATCTCATCGGAGAGATCCGTCTGCTCGCTGTCATAGACCAGATTGATCCAACTGCGGCCGTGTGATCCTTCGAAAATCACCTCGTAGCCGGCCAGACCAGAGCAGCGGTATTTGAAGGAGTCATCGCCCTCCGCGATCAGCTTGGACTTCTTCTCCGCCGTGCTGGTGAATTCGTTCACGGGTTTGTTGTCCGCGGCGGAGACGGAGCAGGCAAAGCTCATCAGGGCAAACGCAGCTGAAAGAAGGGCACGTGTGGTCATCGGATGCAGGGTGAGTGAAGGACAGAAAAAAGGCGCATGGCCGTGAGACCATGCGCCTGAAGTTTTTCCGCGCCAAGAATTATTCCTCGCAGCAACCATCGCAGCTGCAACCGCCGTCCGAGCAGCCACCATCACAGCCGCCGCCGCAGTCATAGTCACCCTCGATGCACTCGGCGATGCCGTTGTCATCGTCCTCGGCCTCTTCCTCGGCTTCTTCCTCCTCGGTGTCAGCGTCGTTCGTGTCGCACACGCCGTCACAGTCGTCGTCGGTGTCTTCCTCATCGGCCACGCCGTCGTTGTCATCGTCGGCATCCTCTTCATCGGCCACGCCGTCGCCATCATCGTCGCCATAGCTTTCACCGACCTCGTCCGCGAGGCTGTTATCGCCGTCCACTTCCTCTTCATCGAGCTCTTCGTCGATCTCTTCTTCGAGAGCCTCGTCGCAGGCGAGGTTTTCGACGTCTTCCTGCTCGAAATCGTCTTCCAGCTCACCCAAGTCGGCGAGTTCCTCCTCTTGCTCGGCCTCATCGAGCTCTTCCTCGACTTCGGCGACCACGGCGGTCTCCTCGTAGTAGTCGTCGTATTCCTCGATCACTTCCGTGGTGATGTCCCAGCTCGTCTCCTCGTAAAAGGAAGCGTAGATTTCCTCCTCGGAGCCAAAGCACACGTCCATCTGCTCGAGGTCCGTCTCCAAAAGCTGCCAGGACTGCTCATAAAACTCCGGGTATAGCGAAAAGATGATCTCGGAATAGGCCCACAGCATCTGTTGCAGTCGATTCCACTGATACATGTAGGAAGCGTAACCCAGCTTCCCCTTTCCTTTGCCGCGCAGGGTGTCGAGCTTGTTGATGTAATCGACGAGGTCCTGCAGCATGCGCTGCTGGTAGGACTTCGGCTTCGCCTTCGCATAAACCTTCTTCATGTTGCCGAAGAGCGCTTCCAATTGCTGGCCGCTGCGCGCGAGGTTTTGCTTCTCCTTGGCGGTCAGCGGGGCCTTCTTCTTGTAACGGGCCACCGCAGGGCCAAAGTGCTCCACATATGTCTCATACGCCGTGTGCAGCGCGCTGATACCGCGACCCACCGTGGACTTCGGGTAGGCGCCGCGCAGCATCGCCCAGCTGGCGGAGGTCTGGCTGAGACCGCGGCCGATGTCCTCCAGGCCCGTGAGGATGCCGGAGTCTTTTTTCTCCATGCCAGCCTCCAGCGCCTCTAGGCCCTCCAGCACGG
>Ga0315902_10005913_pt1 | contig 17118 bp, 19 predicted proteins | sample LakEriMetagenome_9_FD_203523 | JGI IMG/M metagenome (GOLD analysis project Ga0315902, IMG submission 203523) | Freshwater fungal communities from buoy surface, Lake Erie, Ohio, United States - Buoy 12 MA117 | ecosystem: Environmental > Aquatic > Freshwater > Lake > Lake biofilm | place: USA...
TATCGGAAAATGGTTTTCTTTTAATGCCAGGAATAGCTGTAACACCGTCCCCAATCCCATGCTTGAATGATTTATTTACCTCCAGTATTGTATCCCAATCAAGGGTTGCAATTGTTTTTTCAACCAATCTATTTAATTCTTTAGATTCCATAGAGTATATATCTTTATTTTTTTAGTCCAATTTGATCATTAATATCACAGATCCATTCCTCATATCTCACCGGATAGAATTTTTTAATCTGTTCTAAATCTCTAGAAGAAATATTAAACTTTGAGCAAATCAAATTCTCAGCTTCCTGATAATCCTTAATTGTTGTTGATTTCTTATCAGATTTGTTATTTTTTTTATTAGTACTGGTAAAAATCCATTTTGGTGATTTTCCATATTTTATGGATAAATTACTCTGCCACCAATCTATAACTCTAAATGGGGTTACCCTCATTTTATTAAAAATATTAGCCTGGATCGGGTATTGTATTGACATGATTCTATTAATCATAAAAAAATTACGATTTTTATCGACCTTAGAAATGGATTCCCATTTTTTATTATCCCTTACGAAAATATTTTTAACAATATCAAAAAGCTCCATAATTAATCATTTAAAAGTTCAAATGGATCAAAACCCTTAGGTTGAAAACCTCCACCTACCCATTCGGTTCCCTCCAATATTTTGATTCTGTCAAGAGTAATTATTTTTTTTGGTAACAATATTCCTCTTTCTAATTCTTTTTTTGCTCCTTCATTTACAAATTCAGGAATAACGTTTGAATTCAAAAACATTAATTTTGTATTTCTTCTCCAGTTTTCCGAAACTTTCCTACGATTATCTTTACTGTCAACATCTTTTGTTGTTCTGAGAATAAGACCAGATATCCAATCTAAAAATTCCTCATTCAAACCTAGATTTAGAATATCAGCTTCATAAAAATCACTTGAAAGAAAAGCTTCACTCACCTTGTTAGCTTTTGATTGGGTAAATCTTATGAGCTTTGGAGAACCAGATTTTGTATTTTCAAGATATTCCCAGATACTTGGAACGCTATCACCGTCGTCACCGATAAGTATCTTATTGAATATAAATGGAAATCTATCCATCTCAATCATTTTGACCTTCTTCAGAAATTCTTTAAATCTATCTTTATCAGGAGATATTGCGGATTGCATATTAAAAACACTAACTGTTTCATTTTTATTTAACCAATTATCTCCCCATCCAGGTGGAACAGAAAGGGAATTTGATTTTGAATTTGTGTTCCAAACTGCAGTCCAATTATCACCAAAAGTATCAACTAGTTGATTCATATCACCGTCACCACTCATTATAATACAGTTTTCTCCATTTCTATTAAAATAATCGGACCAATACATTAGGAGATCATCACCCTCCGCACCTTCTACCTTTGAAAAAATAAATCCCATTTTTTCGAGATGAGAACCAAACGAAGATAAAAGCTCAAAAAATATTGTCCAGTCTGTATTTTCGTCTCTTACTCTTCCAGATTTATATCCACCATTTTCAATTTCTACGTCTTTTCTCCAACTTCTGCTATCACAGGTAAAAACTACTCTTCCCCCTACTGGAAGCATCTTTAATAGGGCACATAGATCAGTTGAAACCTTTCTTATAAAGGCAGCTTGTTCTCCCTTATTTTTCAATGCTCTTCCCGGATCTGCGCCATATCCTGCGAAGACCCCGAATGTTTTATGGAAATGATGATTACCATCGATGCAAACGTTTATCATAATATATTTTTAAGTATTTTAAGAGAATCCAATATTTCAATTATATCGAAATTTGGATTATCTATTCTATGATCAAAATCAATAAAGTTTTCAAAATCTTTCTCGTCAGCAATTAATCTTCTTTCGGAACTATCTGCATCACCTCTTTTTAAAAGTCTCTCCTCCCTTGTATCATAATCTATATCTATATAAATTATAAAAGATTCTTCCCTATCTATAGGATCCAATCTTTTTATTCCAGTTGGTGTCATTATGAAAAGATCCGATTCATTAAATTCCTTAATTGTCGTTCCATAAATCCATCCATTAAAAATAACCCACTCGTAAAGAAGATTCTTTGAAATAAAGTTTTCTTGCATGAAATCCATGGAAATGAAATAGTAATCAACACCATCTATTTCATCCTTTCTCTTAGGTCTGGTAGTATGTGAAATACAATATTTAAAACCTATATTTTCAAGCTTCTTTCTAGCGTGGTCCTTACCCGAAGCAGCCTTTCCTACGAGTATAATTCTTTTTTTGTTCATTAATCCACGAGTTTTTGTATTTGAAAAAATAAGGAAAGCAATGAAACCATAGGGTCAATCACTTGGGTTCTCTGAGCCTGGTGCTCTGCAACCAGAACTATAACAGCTGGTATTATTTTTGCACTTCCAGGTTTATTTTTTATTATCCAATCAATAAACTCATCACCAAGAGCGGACATAACATCATCAACTTTCCCCTGATACCCACCAACTATCTCCTGGTAATTCTTTATGGGATCCTTCGACGAAAATATTATGTTATACAAATCCTCGTAAGACCATCCAAACTCCTTTACTCTTTTTTGATCTATATTTTTTACCCCTTCTATCATCCAAGACTGGATCTTATTAAGGGCTGATCTAAAATCAGGATAATAACTTTTTTCAAATTCAATCATTGCATCATCATCCATGGTAATTCCAATTTTTCCTAAAATTAAAGTAACTCTAGATCTCCATTCCCCCCTTAATTCATTTTCCTCTTCACTATTTATTGGATTAAAATCTATTACTTCAAATCTACTTTGAATCGCGTCAGGAACCTTATTGATGTAATTACAGGTTGCTATAAACCTAGTATTTCCTGCAAATTTCTCTACAGTTCCTCTTAGAGCTTTATAGAACTGGTCTGATGCTCCATCAAACTCATCTAGCACAACAACCTTTTTTGAAGATTTACCATCTAAAACGGATATAGTCGAGCAAAAGTCCGTTATTTTTGTTCTTATTGTTTCAACAGAACTTTCGTCAGAAACATTTATGAATAAATTAGGAAAGGGTGCCATTAATATCTTAGCAAGGGTTGTTTTACCACAGCCTGGGGAACCAGAAAGTAAAATATTCTGTCCAAGGCCATTCTCAAAAACTTTAGATATCCTCGATGGAAGTATCATATGTCTTAGCTCCCTGGGTCTAAGCTTTTCTGTCAATAATTGATCTATCATATTTTTAAATTATAATTTGTTTGTGAAATCATCAGGAAGATCCTTATCTTCCCTTATATCAATAAATCTTGGAAGAAATAATGATCTATTACCGTGCTTGTCTTCTATAGTAACATTATATTGAACTGCTGCTATTTTTCCTATTAAATCATCAGGGAATTTACTTAGTGTTTTTAGATCATCGTCCGTAAATCCTGATCCAATCTTAACTTTCATCTTCCCCGATAAATCCTCACAAAAGAATCCACCGATATATCCCTCTCTCTTACCCTCGCCAGGGTACCATCCTGTTATTTTTAAATCACAGTCATTTACTTCCTTAAATTTTATCCAAGATTTCGATCTTTTACATTCGTAAATTGAATTATTTTTACATATAACACCTTCACCTCCAATATCAACTATTCTTTTATAAATGGAAGCTATATGAGAGACATCGTCAAGTTCCCACATATTAGCAAGAACAACCTGACTATTTTTAGGAAGATTTGACAAGACTGATTCAAGGGTTTTCCTACGGGTAATATAGTCTAAAACTCCATATCCCATGGAAAGTGTTGATTCCTCCTCAAGGTCGAAAACGTTAAATAACATATTTTCATCAATATTAGTAGATGCAGTTCCTTTAAGAATCTGATTGACTTTTCCACTCACTGATTTTCTATTAAGATCGGTTAATTCACCATCAAAAAACCAATTACCACTAATACCTCTTCCTGAATTAATCATAGAATATTTCAAGGCGAAGGTTATTCTAGATAGACAAGTTGAATCCAATTCATTAAAAGCCCTCGTAAAATATGATATTTCACCGTTTCTGTAAACTGCTATAACCCTAACACCATCATATTTCTCCTCGCAATATATTTTTTCCCAATTTTCTATATCACTCTGATCATCCGTTGCTAACATCAGTGATGGATCCGGTATTAATTCCTTTCCCATCGATTTATTTATAAGCTTAGCACCAATACCTATATTCATTCTTTTAGTTAATATTTTCATAAGTATTGATCTCAGTGAAATATCCTCGACTTCATCATCCGATAATCTGCTTGAAATTAAGTTAGAAGCTCTTGATCTCAAATAGTCATTAGCGGCTGGAGCTATTTTAAGCTCCTCTACGAGAGTTTCAAAATCTTCCCATATGTTAGGATTAGGATCTGCAATATTGCTATTAAAATTTAACTTATGAAGCTTTGTAGTTATAAAGGGATTGAAGCAAACGTCCATAATATAGGAAAGTTTTGGATTCATATTACTTCTTATTAAATCCTGTTTTGTTTTTTGAGATCCATTCCCGACGAGGGATTCCATCCGTTTAAATAATTTTAATTCATCAACCATAATTTTATTTTTTGCAAATATAAAAAAAAATATCGAAGGTAAAAAAAATTATAAAAAAAATGCACCCAAATGGTGCATTTTTTAAAGAGTTAACTGAGGTGTTTCTTCCCCTTCACCTTCTGGTGGGGTTTCTCCTCCTTCAGGTTTTGATTTTTTTGCCTCCTTTTCCTCATCTTCCTTGTATTGTTTATTCATTTTGATTTGTTCGGGAGACATACCAAGATATCTCTGAATGAGAAAATCGTTATCGAAATATGAAACTTCCTCCTCCCCTATTTTTACTTTTAATTCGCTAAGTCCCTGTATAAATTCACTTTTTTTCTTAAGGTTGGTCATTTCAACCTGATCTTGAAATTCAAGATCCCTATTATAAACTAATCCAACATTAGCCTTAAAGTTTCTATCCCTAGAGAGTTCTGGAAAATCTAAGCACATTTGTATATAAAGCGGTTTTACTAATATTTCTTGAAATATTGATCTTATTCTAGTAAGGAATTTTTCAAATCTAATTTCATCTCTAGCTAATTGATCTATCGAAATCTGATAATTCCCAGGAGTTGAATTTCTTGATGAAAATCTTGCGTATGGTATTTTGGAATCCATTTTAAGTTTAGCAAAGAAATAAACAACATTCTCCATAACATTGAAATCCGGACCACTTGGATTAAGGGAAGATATATCGGGAGACGAACCGTTAGCTTCAGGAAAAAGATAATTTTTATAAAATTGTACTTTTGGTCTTCCGTTAATTGTTAATTCACCGGATGCATCGTTAATGTTAATCTCCTCCTTGTAATTTGACATTAGTTGACCTAGAGTTTGCATAGCTTTTTGTGGAGACTGACTCCCAATCGGTATAATAAATTTCATCCTGTAGCTGGCATTCATAACATTCCATATAACTCTAGAATTTTCCATAATTCTTAAAATGTTATAGGATCTTACCAATCTTTCTATGTAACTTGTTCTACTTACAGAATTTCCTTTTGCATACGAAATATAAATAACCTGCTCATTTGTTAATTTTCTGAACATCTGTGGATTATTTGGATACTGTATCCAAAATTGTTTAAATTCATTTTCACCAACCTTTTCAACCACTGGTTGTAGCGATGTTGCATCTATTTCCTTAAATCCAATAATCTCTTTTCCCTTATTATCATATATTATCTCAAATGCTAAAAATCCATCGATAAGGAATTGTTTGAAATATTGCCAAGCTAATATACTGTTTTGAAACTGAAAAACGTTATATAACCTTGTGTAGTTTTCAGTAATTTTATTCTTCACTTTTTCTTTCAGATCAAGATTTGCAAAAGATGGATAAGCAAAGAAATTACGATCATCATAGGAAACGGCTTCATCCGAAATAATATCCAAAATAAATTCTATTTCACCATTAAGTGAAAATTTTCTTAGATAGTTTCTTTTTTCAATGTAATCTTTGTCAAAATAGGCAATATATTTTCTTACCTTCGTATCTTGATATGATGTTGTCCAATGGAAAGCATCATTTTTAGTAAATCCTGTTCCCTCCTGATTGAAAAAAGCACCCTCGGTTTTACCGATTGCTTGTGAGTTTCTAACAACCATATCGTCATATTGCATTCCGAATTTTGATATGTTGTTTAAGTTTTTAAGTATGTTACCTAATGCAGATTGATTAGGGTTAAAAAAATCTAAAAATCCTGCCATCTTTTACAAAGTTACTTTAGGTTCTTCTTTCTCTTCCTCAGGGGAACCTCCCTTTTCTTCTTTTTTCTTTTTTGATTCCTCTTTTTTCTTTCTTTCTTTAGCTTCCTTATTAGCTATTATATCTTGTTGGGATAAACCTAAGAATTGCTCAATTAGAAATGCATTAGAAAAGAAAGGCTTTTCACCATCACCCATTAATGCTCCCATACCAGCTATTGCCTCTTTTCTTTTTCCTATCTTATCTATTTCTTGGTTAGCCTTAAATGGATTGTCAGAAAAATAACTTAACCCTAACTGACTTCTGAAAAGGAAATCTTTTTCTAATGCTGGATATTTCTTGATCATCTGTATCCATAGCGGTTTTATAAGAATTTCTTGAAAAACAGATCTTAGTCTTTCTATGAATTTTGAGAATCTGATTTCCTCTTTGTCCAAACCTTCAGCACCGTTTGAATAAGTTGATGCACTCCCACCGTCAGGAGTGCTAAATCTTGATGCAGGAACCTTGGATTCCAATATGAATTTGTCAAAAAAGTAATTTAATGGGCCAGCATCATTAAGATTAGGACCCTCAGTATTTATAGGCTCTATAGTTGGAGTTCCGTTAACTCCTGATGGCATTAAATAGTTTTTATAGAATTGAATTTTAGGTCTTCCGTCTATTGTTAATTCCCCACTCTCGTCATTCAATTGAATATCTTCCTTATAAATACTCATTAATTCACCAAGAGTTTGCATTCCTTTTTGTTGTGATTTAGTTCCAATTGGAACAGTCATTTTCAATTTAAAGGAAGCGTTCATAACAGACCAGATAACACGGGTATATTCTATAATTCTAAGAATATTAAAAGGTCTTATAAGTCTCTCCACATAGCTAATTCTAGAAACTGAGTTTCCTTTAGCATAAGAAATGTAAATTATTTGGGGATCATAGAGTACCCTTTTTTTCTTTGGGTCCTGCGGATATTGAGTCCATGTACTTACAAATGTTCCATCAATTTGTTTTTCAACACTCGGTACTAAAGTTATCGGGTCTAATTCTTTAAATCCAACTATTTCCTTTCCAGTATTATCATAAACAATTTCAAAGGCTAAAAATCCATCAACTATGAATTGTCTGAAATATTGCCAAGCGGTAAGATCATCGGAGAATCCCCATATTTCATATATTTTTTTAAATACTTCGTATAAATCATCTTTTATCTTATCATTAACATCAGTTAAATCTATAAAATCAGGATAAGCAAAATAATTTGCGGGATCATAAGTAACTGATTCATCACATATAGTGTCAAGGATCCATTCTATCTCAGGATTTAAAGAAAACTTTCTCAAAAATTCCCTTTTTCCCTTATAATCTTTATCAAAATAACCTATAAATTGTCTTTGAGATATGTCCTGTTTTGCCAGACTCCATATCATACTTTCGTCCTCTACATTTCCCTTGTTTTTGTTTAAGAAAGCAGCTTCAGTTACACCTATAGCTTGGGAATTCCTTATGACCATATCATCATATTTCATCCCGAATGTACTTAACTTTCTTACAGACTCCCTTATCCTTTGGATAATAGGATTTTCGTTAGGGTTATTATTATCAGTAAATCCTGCCATTGTCTAAATTATTATTGATTATATATCAGGCTATTTACTTTTAAAAAGAAAGTTCTCATCTATAACACCAAATTTAAATCCCCTTTTCTCCGCCCAATCCTTTGCAGCTTTAAACTTTGCCTGGTTTGTAATCCAGATTTGCATATTTCTATTATATGACTTTAATTTATTTAATGTCATAACACCCTCCATAACTGGCTTAATTTTCTGCTTTTCTGGTTTAATTTCTATTATCCATTCCTCTTCAGAGTTATCCTCCTTAAGAACTTTTATATAAAAATCAACATTATATTTATGATCTTTCTTATCTAATGGATTATAGTAATCAATTGCGACCGGTTCTGAACTCCATTTCAGAATTTTATCATTCGTGTCACAATATGTACAAAAACGATATTCCCATGAGGATCTGAATATTATATTATGTATATCCCCAATATACTTATCCGGATTTCTAGGTTCATATTTTCCAGATTTATACTCCCCGTTTGGTTTAATCTTTTTTATATCTGGCATTACTAAGCGTTATATGTGTTATCATCACCTGTTATATAACTGAAAGGAATTGTTTCTGGATTTTTTGGAGGATGAAGTTTTTTCCATCCTTTAGCAAATCCATGTTTCGCTATTTGAGTGAAATAAGCAAATGGATTATTAGATTTCTCAGGATCAAACCTGTTCCAGTATTTACAAAGATCCTCCATAGCAAAAGACATACAATCATCTCTATCATCCGGATTCTTATAGGACATTTTTTTCGAAATTCCCTCTATCATCAATTTGAACATATCTATTGTTCTTGGGGTAAGTTTTCCCAATTTTTTTGATTCTACTACAGCTTCAAGGAGATCACTGTTTTTAACATAGTCTTTGGCCATTTAAAAAAATTATATTTACTATTTTACTGTTTTTTTATAAAATATTTCATTCATAAAAAAAGAATGTAGCTTTTTGTGCTACATTCTTTTTTTTTATTCTTTATTTTCGGATTCACCTTCAGTTTCTTCATCAAAACTAGGAAGTTTATTTAAAGCCTTACCGTCGGGAGCTTTAGCTAACTTCCCTTTCGAAGATTGGTAAAATTTATCACCCGGTTTGTTCTGATTTTCACCCTTAGGAGCGAAATAGAAATTCCTACCTAGTTTTTTTTTACTTCTTCAGATTCTCTAAGATTTATTCCAATTTCATAATTTTTATCAGATTCGTCTTTGCCTTTGAATCTCGTTTTTGTATTTTTTGAATCCGGAGCTTCTGCTAAATCATCTTCTCCCTCAACTTTGCTTTTTTCTTTTTTACTATCGCCTGGAGCTATTTGTAGGTTCTTTTTATTTTTTTCAGTTCCTTTTTCCAACTTACTGTCTCCTGGAGCTTTCGAAAGCGGGGTGTTTGATGTTTTATTACCAGTTTCTGTTTGGGCTAAATTTTTTTTTCCTTCATTCATTGTTCTATTATAACCATGTAATGAATCCCCTCCCATTTCTATCTTTTCATTATCAGAACCTGGTGCTTTTGAAAATCCATGCATATTTGCAAGATTTTTCAGAATCTTTTTTTGCTCATCCTCAGATAAATCTGATTTATTTAAATTATTAGATTCCTTTACCTCCGTATCTGATTCATCATCGGAATATTTAGACTTCTCGTTATCGTTAGCTGCTTTATCAAGTGCTTCCTCAAGATCCGACATTTCATTTACAAAATAATTCTCAGTTTTTCCACTATCCAAAAGAACAGTATATCTTCCAGAATTTCCATCTATTGATATTATCTTTCCGGTATCACCTGATTCTTTTATTTTAACAAATTTACCAATTCCAAATTTTTCATCCTCAAAAACTACAGTATTATCAATGGAATTAATATCGGAGTCTATATTATTTAATTCTATGTTGATTTGGTTCCATTTTTCCCTAAGAACTTCCAATTCTCTTTCCATCATTTTGTGAGCTATTTGAATTTCCTTAGAGTTTTTATACAATGGATTCGATTCCATTAAATTTTCCAATTTATTAATTTCGCCGTCAACTTTACTAATATTTTCTAGAATCTTATTTCTGTCATTAACCATTATAGACTTAACTCTAAATTCTCCTTCCAAGAATTCAGTTAATCCCTCTGAGATATCATACCTCATAAAGTTTTTCACCATGGATACCGCTTGAGATCCATTTACTTTATAAAGAGAATTTTCTCTCATTCCTTCGTTAATTTTTTGTAGGAATATTTGGTTTTTCCATTTAAGTAGATTTATTTGTAGTCCTTCGTAAATTTTGGATGTTATACTCTTAGCAAAATCAAGTTCTACTACATTGTGATAGTTTGAATATAATGTCATAACATCACTAACAACCTCCGATTCATTGATACCGAAATAAGTTGCAGATTCCATTCCAAGAAGTTTAGCTAAACCTACAGTATCACCAAATCTAAGTTTGTCTTTTCCTAAGTAAACAGAGATATTTTCAATTTCTTCAACTATTCTAACTACTTTTTTTCCAAAAGTGATAAATAAACCTTCCTCGTTGATTTTTATTCCACCTTTGTTAATTGTATTCACTAATCTTAAATATCCCTCAGGTAAATGTGAAGCTTCCTTATCAGTTAATTTTTTTAAAGAAGTTTCACTAGCCTCAAAAATTGATTTACCGATATAGAAGAACGTTCTTCCATTCTCAAAAAGAACAGGAGAAAACACCTTCCCAACAAAAGATTCTTCCTGATTGGAAATCGGTAATGCCAATTTGCTAGAATTTTGTCCTTCATTTACATTTAAGAAATTAATTAAATTTCTAACAACCGGATTGAAATTGTATTTTTCAATATTTCTAACCAATAATCCATTTGATTTACCTTCTGAAACGAGCCATTCATTGAGGGTCTCTGTTAATTCAGAATAAAAGGAAGAGCTTCCACTATTTTTTATAGATTCAAGAACCTTAGAAACCTCTATCTCTCTTGAATATTCATTAAATTTTTTCTTAAGTTCTTTTGATATTTCAGCAACTGAAGAATCCCAAGAAAATGACTCCATTTCCGAAATAAAATTATGGATTAATGAAAATTCTGGAATTCCCTTATTTTCAATAAGGAATAAATATTGACTACAGAAATTCTTAACTTTTGGGTACGAATAGATTGAAGACTCAGATATTTTAGATAAAGCAGATTTTATTCCAAGATCTCTTACTCCCTGAGATTTTACAAAAGATTTTGCTGAAGCATCGCCATGAGAAAGGGTATCTATTTTATTTACAAAATCTAAAGAATCATCCAGACTCTCATTTATTGATTCATAAGATCCAGAATTACTAGCTCCTTCATTTTTAAGTCCTCCCCAAGATTCCATTAATGCTTGAGCAGCTTTTTTAGAAATTTCAGATTCCTCTCTTTTAATAGAATCTGCATGACTTCTAATCGAATTTTCCGGTGAATTTTGGTTCATTTCTATCTTATTATGTTCATTTATTTTTTCAATAAGCAAATTTTCAGAAACATCCTGACCTTTAAGGAAGCTTTCACATAAGGATCTTACCTCTTGGGATTTTGTTGTTTCCTTTAATTTTTTAACTTGATTTATAAATTCCATGTTTAATCTTTATTTTATTGATTATATATCCAACGAATGAATAAAAACTTTTTACTATATATTCAAAACGTATAGCCTTTTTTTTATCTAGCTATAAGTATTTCAATTTTAATATCGATATCATCATGAGGATTGCAAAATACTATTCCCCCATCGGTATAAACCTCACTTGGTTTTGCTAAATTCCATCCCTCGAATGTTGAATCTGTTGTGTATTTTCTGGCTCCAGATAAAACCATCAATTCTCCCATATAATATGTTTCATCCTTGTATGTCCACTCTAGATATTTTTTTGATTGAACGGTTTTCTCTGGAAAAATTGCTTTAACCGCTATAAATGAAACATATCCAAAATAATCGCCTATGTCATTTTGACTTAACAGAAAACACTGATCAGCTGGCAAAATAACTCTATTTTTTGAATATGATTCAACATCAATTCCAATATCATTTAAGAACATGTAAATTGGTGGGAAAGAATTATTTCCGCTATCTAAAACTAGATTATCGTGAAAAAAAAGAAATCCTTCTAAGCCCTCTCCCGGACAAGTTATAGGTTTGGTTGCCATATTAGTTTGCTGTTATTATAGTTAATTTTACTGCTTTAGTGGTTGGATTTGTAAATATAAATCCACCGTTTGCACTATTCGGATTATTATTGTGTTCAAAATCAGAATATGGATCAATATCCCATCCCTTCCAAGATGCAGATTTCTTTATTGCTCCTGTTAAAATTAGTATTTTTCCCATTATATTTCTATTATTAGCCTTATAGTCCCAAAATAATACATGTTCATTTTCTTCGGATTCTGGTAGATATTCAGCTTTAGCAATTAAGAATGAGATTTCCCCATTCGTTGAGGTGAATGATCCTGGATCCAGACTGAATGAAGTTTCCGGGTATATTACAATAGTTTGCTTCTGATAATTAGAAAAAGCTTGGAGAGGATGAAAAAAATATTTCAAATCCAGGGAGTCATAGGTTTCTGCACCCTGCGTTACTCTTAAAGATTCCCTTATGAATTTTAATTGAGTCGGATTATTAAATCTTTGGAAAGTAGCCTCAATTGACCTAAATTGGGGTTTTGTTAAAGCTATATTCATATAAGTCGTTACAAAACCACCGGTTGGACCAGACACACCTAAGGGACTAAGAACAAACTCAGAATCTCCCCCAAATATTTCAGATCCCTGAGATTGTGTTGAATCTCCTCCTACGTAATTATTAATACTAGGTTCTTCAAAATTACTCACATTAAAAAGTTATTTTATTTTGGTAGGATCTATAAACTTATCCTCCTTTTTTCCATAGAAATTATCATCACCTGAAATTTCATTATTTTCAGAAACTTCCTCCCTATCTTCAGAATGGTTTTCGTCATTTACTGTTATACCATCTTCTGGTTTTAAATAATCAACCAATGATTTTATGAATCCGAGGGAAATTAACGGTAATATTGCACCACTTATAAATGATAAAACCCTCTTCTGGTAAATCTGTTCTTCCTCAATAAGACCAAATAGCTCCATCCATTGTTCATAGTTATGAGCATGGTTGTATGAATAATACATATTACCCATAGCTTGCATAAGTGTTAGTACTATGAAAAGAATCCATACCACAGACTTATTCATTTTTTCCAATACAATTAGGGAAGCTAATGATGCAGCTGCTCCAATTTCAAAGGATATTGCTAAAGATATAGCAAGCCACTCGGGATTACTTAATCTAAAAAAATCTACTACGTGTATTGTTGATATCAAACTAGTAACAAGATATAAAGAAACAAAAGTTCCTATTATAAATCTTGATATTAGTTTATCTTTATTTCCTACCATTTTCATTCAATATTTAATGCATATACTTTGTAAAAGATGAAACATTTATTTTTATTACATGGATTAAATATACTTTCCAATACAAATCATTCAAGAATCATATTGGAAATTCCAATTTTTTAATCCCTTTACCTTTTGAAATCTTAATTCTTTTGGATTTTAATTTTTTTCTTACCCTCCAGTTCAGAAATTTCTTCCTCGATCTGATTCTCCCTATTAACATCAAGAATTTTCCTATCCGTTGATTGTATCATCCTTTTTTCGTTTCTTAGACCCTCTATTTTGAGTTCATTTCTATTTGGGATTGAATCTATCCTTGAATTAGTTTTTTTTATTTCTTTTCTGAGCATTGTAATGTTAGATGAAATAGAACATGATTTAAAAAAAATTAATAGCAAAATGATTATTACCAAATAATTAAATTTATCATCGATGAAAGATTTAATTTTTTTCATATTTTGAATTTATTTACCATATATATCAAAAATTTAAGAGCATAAAAAAAGCTGCCAATAAATTAGCAGCTTTTTTTTAATATTTTTTAAATTAGCTTACAGAAATACCCTGCATTGCTGCTGCTAAGTCTTTCTCCATATCTTTTACCACCATAGCATCCTTTTTAGCATCATTCAATGCCTGATCAAAAGGTTTATAAATGGAAATGAATTTTTTTGCATCCTGTATTCCCTTTCCTCTAGATTTAGAAATAAAATAATGACTTGCCTCCAAGTGTAATGCACTTAAATAAATAGTATTATCCTTGATTCCCTCTTTTTCGATCTTTGTAATTTGTTTGTCTAGCTCAATAATTCCCAAAGATTCAGTCGAGTTCCATTCTGCGTCATTAAGAATGTACTCCTTCCATGAAGTAAAGACTGGGGCATCACAAGAAATTGCATAAACTTTGCTTCTAATCTCATTCTTTTTATCATCCAGCTTTTTCTGTAATTTTTCTACCAGTTCATTATCAACATTTCCTAATAGAGTTTCAGAAAAATCAATGGTGTCAGAAGCACCTGGTCCCTCAATTTGATTTTTTTCTTTTTTTGACATTTTCTTAATTTTTTATTATTTTAGTTAAATTATTTTTTTTGTTCCTTCTAAATGTTAAAAATATCCAATTCATCATATCCTCTGTTATTATCTAGATATGCTCTTAGAGGTTCCCTTAAATCCTTCGCAGGATAGATTTTTGCTTCGTCATCAGGGCCAATGTGACATAAAAACCCACTTTCAGTTTCTATTCCCATCTCATCCTCCAGTATTAATCTATATAATGATATTTGGATTGAGTATTCGTTATGATGATTCTCATATAATCCAGAAAAAGGTCTTAATAGTTTTTTATATCTACCTTTTGGATGGTCGTCAGATTTAAAATCACCATTTGTTTTCCAATCACCAATAACTAGAATTGCTTTTTCTTTCTCCTTGTCCCAAAAAAGAAATAATTGATCTATTGTTCCGGCCAGTTTCCATTTTTTAGAAAAAACCCTTAATTCAGATCTAATTGGAACTAAAAATTTAAGCTTTCTTTCGTGAATTCTTAAAAATTTATTTACCCTGTCGAGACAATCATCATCGGGAAGAACAGGGGATAATCCACACCAAAAATCCTCTATCCATTTATGAACTCTAGTCCCAAGATTATTTGCTGTTTGGCCCTTGCCATCCCATTCAGAATAAATTTCATCAACTGAAATGCCTCTTTCCCTAGCCTTTTTCTCCGCCCAATATTTCTTATCGAATGGAGTTTTAAATTTTTTTAAAAAAGTTGTAACAGAATCAAATTTTTGACCTTTGAATTTATATACATGGAGTCCTTCGTCAAATGAGAAATCTGGATCTTCGAAAAATTTCAATTTATTTTCAATATCCAACTTTATTTTTTCTATAAAATCAGTCATTAAAAAATATTAATTATCTTGTGCCAATATGTAACTAAAAGAACGATCGATGTTATTTCGATTAAAAATCTTACTACCCAGAGCCAACTAATATCTCTAAATATAAATTGATAAACCACCAAATATGCCTCGTTATTAGTTCCCTTAACTGGTTCCAACCAGAGCGTCATTAGCTCCTCCAGCTCAAGAGATCTGAAGTGGTCATTAATTGGTTTTATCTCACTTAATACAAAAGAGGGACGAGATTCCACTGGTAAATCATTAGAGAAAATAACCTCAGGAGGAAGATTAACTACAGTATAGATCCTATTTATTTTATCAACCCTAAGATTTTTTCTAGTCCATATAGGAGATATTTTCATATCGTTCTTTATTGATCTTATAAAATCCCTATAAATCAATAATTCTTTTATAACTTTTATGATCCTAAACATTTTATAGTTTATTTTTTATATAGGGAAAAAGATTAATGTTTCTCCCCAAATTTTTTGTTATCTTATTCCTAGCCCTTCTTATTCTTGTTGCTACAGATCTTTTTTTCAGTCCATATTTCTCTGCTATATCCTTATATTTCATTTTATTTATTTCCCTATCAACCATTATATCCTTATAAATTTCAGGAAGATCTGTTATTTCATTTATTACTGATTCATAAATTAAATCGAATGAGTTTTCTTCTAAAAATAATGAATTTGTCTGATCCTCGTCCATCAGATATACGCCACCAAAATCTCCAATTTCATTATTGGATGAGAAAAACTCCATCTCGGAGGATGTTCTTGAATTATATTTGTTTTCCTCCTTGAGAAGCAAAAGTGTTTCGTTTCTTGCAATATTATAACACCAAGTTGAAAAATTTCCCCTTTCTTCATCGTACTGCTCTATTTTTTCCCAAATTTTTGACATTGTATTAAGGAAGGCATCCTCCGCTAAATCCCTATTTTTTGTTATTTTGAAACAGTGATTAAATATCCCGGGTTTTAATCTATCAAAAAGATTTTTGAAAGATTTATCATTTCTTGTTACTATAAAGCAATTTGCTAAAATTTGTATATTTTTCTCCTTATTTTGCATATTTTTCTAAATTAATTTTTAGTATTTCGATTCCGGCTTGAGCTAAAAAAGATAGGGGTTCCGGATTTCTATAAGTTTCGGAGAAAACTACTCTTTTAATTCCTGATTGTATTATTAGCTTAGAACACTCCAAACATGGTGATAGTGTTACATAAATTGTTGATCCATCAGAACTTTGTGTACTTCTTGCGAGTTTGGTTATTGCGTTTGCTTCGGCATGTAAAACGTGTGCAATTGTTACATTATCCGGGGTTTCACATTTGTCTGGGAATCCTGAGGGTGTTCCGTTATATCCATCGGATATTATTGATTTTTCTTTAACAATGATAGAGCCAACCTTCATTCTATCACATTTTGAATTTTCCGACCATAGATTTGCTATCTTCATGTAAATAATATCCTTACTGTTTATTTCAGGATTTTCCTCAAAATTGAAAATGTCAAATTTCTTTTTAATAGACCATGAATCAATTGACGAAATTCTTTCATTAAATGATAAGAGATCATCAAAATAAAACTTGGTATAATTTTTTTGTGGGTGTGATGTGTGGGACATAATTAAAAATATACCACAAATATATAAAAAAATTCGATAACAAAAAATAATTTTAAAAATTTAATTAAACTCTTCTGGAATCGGGTCTATATGGAGCTTCCATAGGGGACACAATTAAAGTGCCACTAAGAGCTTGTGCTATCCTAGATAACAATGCTTTTATTTCTTGAACATCTTCACCGTTTAATGAAGTTTGAGATCCCTCCGTTTTTGCATTTGTTGTATTTTGTGAGGACGATGGTTGTTCGGTTGATGATAAACCTGTTGGTGAGGGAGCAGGTGCTG
>Ga0315902_10005915_pt1 | contig 17112 bp, 16 predicted proteins | sample LakEriMetagenome_9_FD_203523 | JGI IMG/M metagenome (GOLD analysis project Ga0315902, IMG submission 203523) | Freshwater fungal communities from buoy surface, Lake Erie, Ohio, United States - Buoy 12 MA117 | ecosystem: Environmental > Aquatic > Freshwater > Lake > Lake biofilm | place: USA...
CGCTGACACACCAGTGCCGCTGGACACAGGTCTCGCCGCTGACAGTCTCAGCACACACGAAGTGACCGGGACTGACACGCTCGAGAACCTACCGATCCCCTCCGAAATCCCCGGCATGAGGACCTTTCGAAGTCCCCGCCATCACCGACTGTCGCCCGGCAAAACCGGCCTCCAGTTCGTGCCAGTGTCCGACCTCTTCTTCCCCAAGCAGCCAGCAGAGGTAGACTTCGCGACCGTCCAGCAGGGAGTAGAAATCAATCAGGCCACGCGACGCATCCTTGACCTCAATCCCCAGTGCACCGAGTTCGCCAATGTAGCCCTGCAGGGTTTCCAGATCTTTTTCCAGGTCGGCTTCCGCCTCGTTCATCTCCTCGGCATAGAGGTCCTCGCCACCTCCCTTGCCCCGCTTCTGCCGACGAATCCGATCGAGCCGGTCCTTGCGCTCCTTCACCTCGGCGAACTTGGCCACCATGTCGGCTGCAATCGCTTTCACCAGCGGCAACGACCGGTTGGCCTGCTCCACGGTGTAGTAGCGGCGCTCGACTTTCTGATCTTTGGCCATGATTTCGTTCCTGGAACTCGTCGAAATTGGTGCGGGTTTGACGCGGGCTGAGGCTGGAAGTTCTCAATCGACTCCGCAGCCCAGAGATCACTCTCCAGCAGACACCACCTGGAACGGACTCGGTTCACCCTTGACCCAAACCGGTTGGTACAGCACCTTCGACTCGGAGACGGCCGTGGGATTGAGTGAAGTCTGTCCCCACGACACCTCCAGCGGCAGCTTGGCGTAGTCCACAATGCAGCCATCGCGGCTGTAACAGCTCAAGTCGAAATTCGACCCCATGAAAATGCAATCCACGGGACAGGGCTCCACACACAACGCACAAAACATGCACTTCGTGTAGTCAATGGTGAACCCATTGATCCGGAACCCCTTCCCCACAGGAGCCTTTTCTTTGTCGATGTAGATGCAATCGACAGGGCACGCCCCGGCACACTTGTCGCAACCGATGCAGGTCGTCAGGTCATAACGATGAAAACCCCGATAACGGGCCTTCACCGGAACCGGGACCTCCGGGTACTCATAAATGTGCGTGAACGTCTTGCGCTGGTACGTCTTCAACATCGTCAACAATGTCACCCACATCCCCTGGATCAGGGTGCTGACTGCGACAAAGACGTTCCGGAACCACCTGAACATGGTTTCCTCAGTTGGGACAGATTTTCAGCGGGAAGCTTCGGGTCGATTATAGGAGGATAAGCGTGGGTCGCAAGAGTGACACCTCCCGGGGCAAGGGCGATTTCCCGGCGCTGGGAAGCGATCTGGCAACCTGTCTCCAGTCCGGTCTCCGCCGGCTCCTGACCACCTCGCCTGGTCCCATGACAAAAGCCCGCCACAGGTCCGACATCAGACCTGCAGCGGGCTTCGTTTTCCGACGCTCATCAGTCGCGATGAGCCAGGGTCACGACCCCGATCGAACCGCTAGACCACCCGGGTGGAACCGGGGACGGCGATCGCGTACCACCCCTCGGCATTGGGCATCGAGGGAGGATTCGACTGCCAGTCGTAGTTCTTGGGCTGCAGGCTCATCTCCGACGCGAGCGCATCCTTCCACTCCACCACCTTGCCCGAGTACGTCGCCATGCGTCCCAGGATTGATGTCATTGAGCTCAGGGCACCGTTCTCGGCCTCATTGATCGGCTTGCCCGCCCGAATGCTGGCAAACAGATCGTCGTGCTCCACCTGGTACGGATTTTTCGGCCGACTTCCCTTCTCGGGCTGGTACTTCCAGTCGGGCTGGCCGTTGACACGAATGATTCCCGCAGCAATGTCGGCCGAGCCCTTCGATCCCTGGGCATGCTCGGAAACACTGCTCCAGCAGCCTTCAATGTGACGGCACTGGCTGAACAGCCGGCTGCCATCGGCATACTCGAACTCCACGGCATGGTGGTCGTAGATCTCGCCGAACTTCTTGTCGGTGCGAACCTGTCGTCCCCCCATCCCCGCAGCCCGAACGGGATAGCCATTCTTCAGCCAGTTGCACACGTCCAGGTTGTGGATGTGCTGCTCGCAGATGTGATCGCCGCACAGCCAGTTGAAGTAGTACCAGTTCCGCATCTGGTACTCCATTTCCGACATCCCGGGCTGCCGCTCGACAACCCAGACACCGCGATCGTTCCAGTACGCCCGCATGGTGTGAATGTCACCGATGGCACCATCCTGCAGACGCTTGATGGTCTGGATGTACGAGTCCTGATGGTGACGCTGCAAACCGACCCCGACCCCGAGGTTTTTCTTCTTGGCTTCCTCGGCGGCGGCCAGCACCTGGCGCACGCCCGGCGCATCGACGGCGACCGGCTTCTCCATGAAGACGTGCTTGCCAGCCTTCACGGCCGCCTCGAACTGCTGAGGACGGAATCCGGGAGGAGTCGCGAGGATGACCAGATCCACCCCCGAATCAATCACTTTCTGGAACGCGTCAAATCCCACGAACTGCCGCTCGGCGGGGACGTCCACCAGATCCTTCGCCCGGTCCCCCAGTTCCCCCTGGATGGCTCCCAGGCTGGACTTGATCCGGTCGGCGAAGGCATCTCCCATCGCGACCAGCTTCACCTTTCCCTTGGTGCTCAATGCCTGGGCGGCAGCCCCCGTTCCGCGTCCACCGCAGCCGATCAGTCCGACCCGGATCAGATCATCCCCACCCGCGTAGGCACCATGGACCGTCGCCACCTGGCCGACCAGGGCAGCCCCGACCGCCGCCAGGGTGGAATCTCGCAGAAAATCACGACGCGACGCCGAATCTTCGGCTGGCAAACGAGTCATCGAAGCAACCTCCGTAAATTCTGAAGCGGGAGAAACAAGAACGCCAGAACCACACATCACACAACGTCCAGCCGAATTCGACCCAGGCCCGGTTGTCACCGGCCCGATCGGGCCAACGGCCACTCGCTATTTCTTTTCCGTCACAGACTTCTCGACCTTTGGAAACTTGATGTCTTCGCCCCCCAGGGGACGCACCACGCGGAATCCCACCCACCGTGCATCGGTGTGATACCAGCGGCTCTTGGGCAGCTGGGGATCCTGGACTTTCCACTCGGGTTTCGAGAAATCACGGGCCGAACTGCGCAGCATCTCGGCGGTTCCGTCCCAACCCCCTCCACGAACCACCTGCGGATACTCCTTGGTGGCCAGGAAAAAGGGTGTCTCTGCCGAATGCTTCGAGTAACCCTCTTCGTCGTACTGGTCGACACACCACTCGGCCACATTGCCGTGCATGTCGTACAGCCCCCACGGGTTGGGCTTCTTCTTCCCCACCTTCTGGTACTTCTCGCAGTTGTCAATGAACCACGAATGCTCTTCCAGCCCCGCGGGATCGTCGCCAAACGAGTAGGCGGTGGTCGTCCCGGCACGGCAGGCGTATTCCCATTCCGCCTCGGTCGGCAAGCGATAATATCGCCCGGTCTTGGCGGTCAGCCATTCGCAATACACCCGGGCGGCCAGCCCCGTCATGCAGATCGCCGGAAAGCCGTCGTGCCCCATCCGGAAAGTCATGTCGGTGTACGGCTTCGTGGGGCGAGTGACCGCATCCGACAGGCGGTCGCGCTCGGTCGCATCGATCTTCAATGTCTCACGCCGCTTGACATCGAGGCTGAAACTCCAGATGTCGTATTCATCCCAGGTCACTTCACACTTCCCCATCCAGAAGGGGGCAATCTTCATGGAGTGCTGCGGCCCTTCATCGGGGTTCCGTCCCGCCTCTGCGTCGGGACTTCCCATGACGAATTCGCCACCGGGGATCGGCACCATGTCAAAGGTGATCTCGGTCCCCGTGAGCTTCTCGGTGTAGGGCTTCATGTCAGCCGCGGTCTTGGCCGCAGCTTCGGGAATTTCCACGACCGGCGGGGCGGCCGGAACTTCCTGTGCCTCGACCGGAGCGAGCGTCGGACGCGACAAAATCCAGGTCAACCCCAGGACCACCAGGCTCGCAATCGCCGCTTGTCGAGCCACTCGAAACTCACTTAGACTCCACATGCCTTCGCCAGACCTCTCAACCGCCAAGCACCGTTGAAAATCGACCCGCACGGCTGTCGCGGGGCCGTCACCAGGAATTGCCCATGCCTCTGCATCTCTTGCCGCATCTCTTGCCGCTCGCCCTGGCGACCGCTTTCGCAATCGCCCCGGACTGCCACGCCGACCCCGAAAGGTTCGCGTTTTCAGAAATGCTGATGGGCATGCAATTCCGGGTGGTAGTATACGCACCGGATGAACAGTCCGCAAACCGCGCTGTCTCCGCCGCCTTCCGCCGCATCCTGCAACTCAACACGGTCTGCAGCGACTACGATGCCGACAGTGAACTCAGTCGCCTCTGTGCCACAGCAGGCACTGGGCAGGCGGTGGCGCTGAGTGACGATCTGTTCAGAGTCCTCACAGCCAGCCAGGCGCTCGCCGAGCGCACCGACGGTGCTTTCGATCCGACCGTGGGGCCGCTCACCCGACTGTGGCGCCGATCTCGCCGCAGTCGGCAACTTCCGGCACCCGAAGTGCTTGAGAAGGCCCGCCAGGCTGTTGGCTGGAAACACCTGGAGATCGATCCCCAGCGGAAAACCGCCCAGCTCAAACGGCCCGGAATGCAACTCGACCTGGGAGGAATTGCCGTTGGATTCGCCATCGACGAAGCCCTGAAGGTCCTGAAGGCCGAAGGGATCCAAAGCGCCCTGATCGATGGGAGCGGTGATATCGGCGTCAGCGACGCTCCTCCCGGCACAGCCGGCTGGAAGATTGGGGTCGCGCCGCTCGACGCCGACAAATCACCCAGCCGTTATCTGCTGCTGAAAAACAGGGCCGTGACCACCTCGGGTGACGCCTTCCAGTTTGTCGAAATTGACGGCGTGCGATACTCGCACATTGTCGACCCGAGGACCGGTCTCGGGCTGACCACTCACTCGAGTGTGACCCTCATTGCCCCGACCTGCATCGTTGCCGACAGCCATGCCACGGCAGTCTGCGTCCTGGGGCCTGACAGGGGGCTGGAATTCGTTGAGAAACAGACCCCGGGTGCGGAAGCACTCTTCGTCCTGGGGGCGGGGGATGGCCATCCGGAGCCGAGCATCCGGGAAACCGCTGGGTTTTCCCGGTTCCAGGCCCCGCCCGTTCCGTAATCCGCCCGCCGGCACGACAGCGATTTTGGCTCAACTGTTCCGCTTCAACTGCGAGGCGAAAGCATCGGGCTGGTATTCCTCGGGATTGTGATTGATCAGTCGGCCCTCGCGAAACAGCAGGTAGATCGACTGCCCCTGGTTGTCGGGACCAAACTTGTAGACCTTGTCATCCACGCGATAGTCGGCCTGCTTGAGCCATTGGCTTTGAGTTTCCAATTCCGGAGTTTCGCCAATAATCCCGGCAACCTCGTGGACCCCCATTCCGGTCGTCACACAGTTCTGCAGCAGCCAGTAGAGATCGGATCGGTTGTGATGCTCGACATAGGCCGCCCGATGTCGGGACTGCTCCTCTTTCGAAACCACAGGGCGACCAGCCAATTGATCAATCAGGTGGGCCCCCCCACCGGCCAGCTCACACCCGCAGGGAAGCGACGACAGCCCCACGATGAGTGACATCGCCAACCGTCGTCTGAAACCCATCGCGACACGTCCTTGTGAGCCAATGTCCGTTCCGGGAAGCCAACTGCAACAGGTCTCGGCCGCACTCTTCGCGGCGCAGAGCCTGAAATCCCGGTCCCTGCCAACCCGGGCCTCCCAGAGCGGGGTTCTAACCTTCCCTCGCTGGAACGGTCAAGATCTTGTGGAAGTCCGTTCCCGCAACCCTCTTGGCGATGAGGGGCAATTCACTCCCCCGGGAACACCTCCTTCGGGAAACAGAGAAACCGCGTGGCGAGCGACTCCCGACTGGGAAACTCGACGAAATCCACTCCGGCCAACCTCCGCCGGGTGACGTCACCGGGTGGATTTGCCAGCCGCCGGGTCAGACGAGAAGATCAACGGACCGCTGCAAGAGCGGCCCCCGCTGGCACGACACCGGTTCCTGTGTTGTCCGGAGCGGTCCCGCCCTGTTGTCCCCGAGAACCCTGGAGCATCCAGCATCATGTCCGTCGAGCGCCGCAACTTTCTCTCCCTGCTGACCATCGGACTGCCCGCCACTCTGGGGCTCTCCTCGGCCATGGCCCAGGATCAGGAACCCAAGGCCCCTCCTCCGAACTCGAGGGCCCCCGTTGGGAAAAAGGGAATCCCGCCACAGGAAGACCTCGATCGCTGGCTGACCGAAAAACTCGCGAATTGTGTCTTCTCGGGCAGCTACAGTGTGACCCAGGGAGCCGACGAAAAGTCGGCGGTCATGGAAAAATATGCGATTTCCCGGGTGACAAAGGTCAACGACACAAGCTGGCTGTTTGCCGCCAAATGGCAAATTCAGGGGAAGGAATTCCCCATTGCAATTCCGTTGACCATTTTGTGGGCGGGAAAGACTCCCGTGATCACCCTGGAAGAGGTGACCATCCCGGGCCTGGGGACCTTTTCATCCCGGGTGCTGATTCATGAAGACTGGTATGCCGGGACCTGGAGCCATGGAAAAGTCGGTGGACATCTCTGGGGACGCATCGAACATCCTGGCAAACCCGCCGCCAATGAAGGTGACCAGAAAGACAAGTAGCCACACGCACACTCACTGGCGGACTCGGGAAATTTTGCAACCCGGTTGAGAAAAGCCGATGTCGGCCCGTCACAGTTTGCATTTGTCCCGCAACTTGTTATTCTCTTCTCTCCCCCGCAGAGGGGGTTCAGGATGTGAGGCTTCGGAAAGGAACTCGTTCGATGGGCATGCATTGCGACTTGTGTGACAAACAGCCTGCGCGGGGCAACCAGTTGGCCCAGCGCGGCAAAGCGAAATACCTCGGTGGTAACGGTCGCAAGACGACCGGGATCTCCCGGCGTTCATTTCGTCCCAACCTTCAGCGGGTTCGGGTTCAGGATGGTGGTACGGTGGTGACCAAGCGGGTCTGCACCCAGTGCCTGAAGAGTGGCCGCGTCGTCAAGGCGGTGGTCCGGAAGCCATTCACTCTCCCGTCCAAGTAGGGATTCGCTCGTGGCGTCCAGTCTGGATCGTGAGACCGTTCTGCGGGTAGCTCGATTGGCACGGCTCAAGTTGGCCGATGCCGAAATCGATGACTACCTGCAGAAACTGGGCACGATTTTGCAGTATGTCGAGCAACTGAATGAGGTTGTGACCGACGATGTCGACCCCATGGCTCACGCTGTCGAACTGAAGAACGTCTTCCGTGAAGACGTCATTCACCCCTCCCTCCCGCGTGACTTGGCCTTGGGCAATGCTCCCAAGTCGGATGGCCAGTATTTTCTGGTTCCCCAAATCATTGATACAACCCTTTGAGCGGGCCTCGTGAATCGGCGGCCCCTTCAAGCGTCGATCCGCACGATTGAGTGTGTGATTTTCGTTCCAGAGATGGAATGATGTCCATCTCTGGTCGATCGATGGGGCAGGTTGGTGCGAAAACCGAGATCGTTCGGCATTGAATTGAAGTGGTGGTCGGGTAGGCATTTTCCACCGCTTGGTCTCCGAATTGACCGCCTGAGAAATACGATCGTCTCGCGGATGAATTCGCTGCGTCCAACCAGTCAGCATCTGGAAAACGCACCGCTGGAAGAATTTGCGGCCTTCCCAAAACGCCCACTATCCATCTGTATACGCCATCGATTTCCAACTCCGGTTTTGCCGATGCCTGCAGTCGAAACCTGAGAGTCGGGTACGCGTTCCACAGTCTCAGATTCCTTTCAGGGACAGGTTCAGCTCTGCCCAAATCTTGAGAGGCCGTTGATCGGTTTCATGTCGGGTCGACTCTGACGATCGTTGTATCTCGACAAAAATTGCGCTCTGTGCCGAAGCTGGCGCTCGCTGCCAAACATCACGTTTCCGGCCCGTCGTTTGGTCGATACCACGTCCTGCTTGTTGGCTGTTGCGAACCTGCCATCACGTTGCGTGACGCCATCTCCACGAATTGACATCCCGACACGATGCCCATGACGATGGACGGTGGAGTCGAAGAAGTTCGTGATCTGGAAGGGTTGCGTGCCTGGGTGCACAAGACTCTCTGCGATCGCGAGAATATTTTGCAGGAACAGTTTGGATTGACGGAGACGGTGGTCAGACGGAATGGCTCGCCTTGCGGGCTTCACTTCTGTCTCCGCGGACCACGCAGCATTCGGCTCGAGGCGATCTGGGTTGCGGACCGGAACCTCGTCTATTGCTACGACGCCCGCGGGGCACGTTTCCTGAAGGTTCAACTCCAGCGGCGACTCGAACTCTGCGCCGCTTGAGGTCACCATCACTCTCGTGCCGAGCCCGACCGTTTGGATCAGGACTTGGCTTCGAACCCACGGATCACCCTGTGTGATCCTTCGAGCTGCCTCAGGCCCGGTGGAAGTTTCTTCCCCCGGGCCTGTTGGCGTTTGGCGATGTGGTGACCTGAACGTTCACGAAACCGGAGGGGAATGCAACTCGACGAGCAGCATGTCGGCGAGTTCATGGGGAATCACGACGTCCCGACCATTGAGCAGCCGGATCGTCCAGGTTTCCTGCTCGGCATCCCGGTCGACAACCAGCAGCTCCGCACCCAGGTCGAGCTTCAGTCCGGCAATGAGTCCGGCATTCTCGCGGGCGATGGAAGTGGCTGGAAGATCGACGGGGGGAGTCAGCCCGACCAGGTGACCGGCATCTCCGACTCGCAACCGGGACATGGCAAACAGCGTCGGTTGACTGGGATTGGAGGGCAGCCTCGGGATCTCAGCCCCGTGCGGATCGGTCTCGGGATGCCCCAGCACATCATCAACCCGGGCCACCAGCGCCTCATCCAGCAGATGTTCGAGTTCTTCGGCCGACGGATGGACGTGGTCCAGTGGCAGCCCCACCTGTTCCACCAGGTAGGCCTCCCACAAGCGGTGCGCACGATCAAGCCGGGAGGCCTCCCCGACACCCCGTTCCGTCAGCCGCACTCCGCCATCCCGAGCCTTCACCACCCATCCGCGCCAGCGCAATTGCATCAGCAGAAGCGCCAGGGTGGTTGCCGAGCATCCCATGACTTCCGCCAATTCCACAACGTCGTGACGGGTCGAACCAGACTGAATCTGCCATTTCAGCAGTGTGCGCACCAGGTTTTCGTGCGACATCCGCAATTGTAACCGGGCCCGGCGAAACGCCTTCCAGACCAGCCCCACGCCAGGTGCCCACAGAAACGCGATGCCAAACATCCCACAGGCAACGACCACGATCATTCCCGCCGCCGTGACATCCCAGATGTAGGCCAGGTGAAATCCGATCAGGGCAGACAGGAGGCCGGTGACCGACGCCCACATCAGCATTCCCGGCAACCGGCGGGCCATCAAAAAACCGGTCGCCGGGGGGGCAATCAACAGGCCGACCACGAGGATGGCCCCCACCGAACTGAAGGCCCCCACCACGGTTGCCGACATCGCTCCCAGCAATCCCGCGTCGACCCATCGCACCGGCACACCCAGCGACCGGGCCAACTGCGGATCGAAACTGGAAATCAGCAGCGGCTGGTAGAAGAGAACCAACAACCCCAGCAGTACCAGGCAGACCACCGACATCTGCACGAGGGTGATTGGCAGCAGCATCCCCAGGACGCCCTGTTTCTCACCAATCGCGACGAACTCGAGGTTGCCATACATTGCGTGCTGGGCGTCGAGATGCAACCGGGGTGCCAGGGTCGAAAGCAGGATCACCCCCAGGGCGAACAGGGTGGTGAAGACAATACCCGTAGCCGCATCCTCCTTGACGCGCGACGTTCCCGAGACCAGTTGAATCATCACCGCCGTGACGACTGCGGTCACCAATGCGGCCAGCAGCAGGGTGCCGCTTCCGAGACTCCCCGTCCAAAGGACTGCCACCACCAAGCCCAGCAGCACCGTGTGGCTGAGTGCGTCTCCCAGCAATGCCTGTCCCCGCAGGATCATGAAACACCCGAGCCACGCGCAACACAGCGCGACGCAACCGGCGAGGGCGAGAGTGCAGAGGGTGTCGTACCGGGCGGCGGCGGACCAGAGCTCCCCCCACGCCCCGCTGAAGCTGGCGGCAACGACCAGGGGAATTGCCCTTCCAGGAATGATTCCCCAGAGTCCGATTGCAGAGAGCATTCAACCCCCCTCCGGCGGCAGGGTCTGGGCCCGACGCTGTCGGATCCGGCGCAGCCACTTCTGCAGGAGGCCATACCGGGGCGCGAACGTCCAGGCCCCCAGAAACAGCGTCGAAAGGACCAGTACCACGGCCGGTCCCGTGGGCAATCCCGTGGCCACACGCAGGGGAGGGAGCGAGATCCCAATTCGCCCGAATGAATTCCGCACGCTTTCCCAACCTTCCACCAGAACCTCGCCGCTCAGAGCACTCAGGTTCAAACCTGCGAGCCCCCCCACAATGGCCACCAACACGGCCAGCCCCAGCATCCGGGGAAGACGGTCGGTCAGCAGCAGGGCGGTCGCCGCCGGGGTGATCAACAATGCCGACAGCAGGACAACGCCCACCGCCTGGATCGAAATGACGATCGACATCGCCGTCAGCAGCATCAACAGGTAGTGCAGGCGCCGGACCGGAATTCCCAGCGACTGGGCAAAGCCTTCGTCGAAGGCAAAGACGGCCCACTGCTTGAAGAGGGCCAGGACGCACCCCAGGACGACAATCGTGACGATGCCGATGAGGAGCAGGTCCGCATCCCCAAGGGCGGCCGCCTGGCCAAAGAAAAACTGGTTGAGCCCTCCCTGTCCTCCCCGTGGGTCCGACTGGATCCGCGAGAGCAGCACCAAACCTGTTCCAAAAAATCCCGACAAGACCAGTCCCATGGCGACATCGGGCTTGAGGCGACTTCCACGCTGGATGGTCGCAATCAATCCCCCCGCCAGCAGGGCAGCCCCCAGGGCCCCGGCAAACAACCAGAAGGGATTCTTGGTCCAGGTCACGAGAAAACCGGCACACAGCCCGGGCAGCACAGCATGCCCGAGACTGTCCCCGACAAGCGACATCCGGCGCAGCACAATGAAGCAGCCGAGCAGCCCGCAACAGAGTCCCAGCATCACCATGCCGATGACTGCCGCTCGCACACTGCCATCCTGCAGACTCCAGAAGCGGGCCATCTCGGCCCCCAGCGAGGACATTGCCGGCAGGAAAGTCAGGGAGAGCCTCATCGCCGGATCACCGCAACCCGTTCCGCAGCCTCGGAGAGAATCGTCAACTGGCCTCCATAGGTCTTTTGCAGGAGCTCCGGCGTAAAGACCTCGGCGGTGGGGCCACAGGCGACCAACCGCATGTTCAGCAGGAGAATCCGATCAAAGTAATTCGGCGCCGATTGCAGGTCGTGATGGACGACGATGACAGTGCAGCCCCGATTCTTGAGCTGTCTGAGCAGTTCGACAATCGCTGCCTCCGTCGCGGCATCAACTCCGACGAACGGTTCGTCCATGAAATAGACACGGCTCTGCTGCGCCAGGGCGCGGGCCAGGAAGACCCGCTGTCGCTGTCCTCCCGAGAGATTCGAGATCTGCCGATTGCGGAATTCCCACAGGCCGACATCGACGAGGCACTGGTCGGCCAATTGGCGCTCTGTGGCCCCCGGCGAGCGCCACCATCGCAACCGGCCGTAAGTCCCCATCAGCACCACATCCCGGACCGTGACCGGAAAATCCCAGTCGACACTCTCACGCTGGGGCACATAGCCCACAGCCAGCCGTTGTTTCTCGAGTGGTTCTCCGAAAAACCGGACCCATCCGCGATCACAGGGGAGCAGGCCCATGGCGGCCTTGATCAGGGTACTCTTTCCCGCTCCGTTGGGGCCGATCACGCCCACCAATTCCCCTGCCGGCAGTGCCAGATCAATGTTCCAGAGAACCGGTCGCTTGTCATAGCTGACCGTCAGATCGTGGACTTCGACCGCCGTGGGGAGATCATTCATGGCGACGAACCACCCAGCGCATCCACGATGGCATCGATGTTGTGCCGAATCATCCCCGCATAAGAACCCGCGGGGCCATCGGATGCCCCGAGAGCGTCGGAATAGAGTTCCCTTCCAAGCCGTGCCCCCGAATCGCGGGCCACCCGTTCGATGGCCGCCCGTGCCACACTGGATTCCGGAAAAATTGCAGGGACCTGCCTCTGGCGGATCAGATCCACACACTCCGTGAGACGACGCAGGCCGGCTTCACTCTCGGTGCTGATCCCCTGGATCCCCACCACCTCGAATCCGTAGGCGCGACCAAAGTAATGGAAGGCATCATGGCTGGTCACCAGAACTCGTCGCGATTCAGGCAGTCCGTTGGCCCGCGATCGGCAGTACTGGTCCAGTTCGGCCAACTGCTCGAGGTATTGGGCGCCCCGTGATCGAAAGGCGTCGGCATGGGACGGATCGGCCTCCACGCAGGCCTGGATGACAGTTTCAGCGGCGATTTGCCACAACGCGACGTCGAACCAGACATGGGGATCGTGCTGCCCACCCCCCTCCGCCTCCCCCAGCAATCGGTCGGGAGGAATGCCTGCCGTGACGGCGACCACCCGCTTTTCACGGGCGAGGGCCTCGAAGACCTCCACCATTTTCCCCTCGAGATGGAGGCCGTTGTAGAACACAAGGTCGGCTTCGCGAAGCCGGCGCTGATCCCGGGTCGTCGGCTGATACAGATGCGGATCCACCCCAGGCCCCATCAGGGAGGCCACGGTCCCATCTTCAGAAACAATCGCCTGGGCGATGTCGGCAATCATGCCGGTTGTCACCAGCACCCGCAATTTCCGGGATTCGCTGCCGGTTTCCGAAGGAGTCGATGAGATCTGGCATCCCGCCCCTCCCCACACCAGAACAGCAACCAGAATTGCAGCGGGGATCCGCTGGCGCGGGGCCGTCCCGCCGCGAGCGCTCTGCCGGAGAGCACTCCCAGGGGCCAGATTCACCTTTGCCAGATTTGCCTTGACGGGTGGAGATGTGCGACACTGCATCCCCGAATTTTCCCCCCCACCTTCCCTTCTGTCAACCTCCTCCAAATCAATTTTTTGAGTCTTCAAAATTCCTCATGCCCAGTCTGACCGTTGAGAACTATCTCAAGGCAATCCTGCAATTGTCCCTGGGGACGGACGCCGACCTGGTGACGACGGGACAGTTGGCATCGAGCCTGGGGGTTTCCCCCGGCACCGTCACCAGCATGCTCAAGACCCTCGCCGAAGGGGGACTGGTCCAATACCGTCCCTACGAAGGGGTTTCGCTGTCCCCCAGTGGACACAAACTGGCCTTGCGGATGATCCGCCGGCATCGGCTGCTGGAGACATTCCTCGTCCGCACTCTCAGCCTGACCTGGGACGAGGTGCACGAAGAGGCCGAAAACCTGGAACATGCCGTCAGCGATGTCCTCATCGACCGGATCGACGATTTTCTCGGCCACCCCACCGCCGATCCCCATGGCGATCCGATCCCTTCCGCCAATGGGTTGATGCGTCGCCAGCCGCAGGAGGGGCTCCCGGTCACCGCCTGGAGCAGCGGAGCCACGGTGCGAATCATCCGCGTCATCGATCAGTCGTCCGAGTTTCTGCGCTATCTGGCCGAACAGGGATGCCAGCTCGACTCCATCGCGCGGATCGAACTGAATTCCCGCGAGGCGGGAATCGTGACCTTGCGACTGGAGGATCGCTTGTTTTCCCTCGGTTATCCGGCGGCTCAACAGATCCTGGCCGTCGAATACGGGCCGGATGTGCCGGCCCCAACCGCAGCTCCCCGCAAGAGGGTCGCGAAGGCGCACCGAACACCACGGTCCTGAATGGACCGCTGTGGGTGACAACTCGCGCTGGCCGTCATTGACGAAATGCGGGCCAACAAACGGGAAACCCCGGTGATCACGCGGATCACCGGGGTTCAAAACTCTGCTGCAGTCTGTCGAATCGACTACTTGATCATGAAATCGGGGTAGCCGACCGAGCCCATTTCCGGCATGTCGAGACCAGCAACTTCGTCATCCTTCGACACGCGAATCGGGGTGATCAGGTTGCTGAACTTGAACCAGACCCACGCCATGGTGAAACCGAAGACGACAACGGTGACACAGGAGAGCACCTGGGCAAACAACTGGGAGACGTCACCGTAGAGCAACCCACGGACGCCGTCGGAACCGTACAGTTTGACCATCTCTTCCCGAACGACACCATTCCAGCCCGCTCCGTACTTGCCATTCGCGAAGATTCCAACCGCCAGGGTTCCCCACAGGCCGTTGACTCCGTGAACCGAGACAGCTCCCACAGGATCATCCAATCCCACCCGGTCCCAGAAGAAAACACTGAGGACGACCACCACACCGGCCACCGCACCAATCAAGAGAGCCGCCCAGCTGTCGATGAAGGCACAGGGAGCCGTCACAGCCACGAGACCGGCGAGCATCCCGTTGCAGATCATCGAGGGATCGGGCTTCAAACCGGTCGCCATCATGTAGACCATGCAGGAGATCGCTCCGCCGACGCTTCCCAGCATCGTGTTGACCACGACCGTCGACATTCGCAGGTCAGTACCCGACAGAGTCGAACCCGAGTTGAACGCAAACCAGCCGAACGCGAGGATGAAGGTTCCTGAGACCACGAAGGGAATGCTGTGTCCGGGGATCGCCTGGGGACGTCCATTCACAAATTTTCCAATTCGCGGACCGATGATGATTCCGCCAGCCAGAGCGATGGCTCCCCCCATTGCGTGCACCACGCTCGACCCGGCAAAGTCGACCACGCCGTGGCCAAAACCCCAATTCAAACCCGACTGAGCCAACCATCCACCACCCCACACCCAGTGGGCGAAGAGGCAGTAGGGCAGAGCGACCCACAACGAGAAGAGACAGAAGTTTTTCCAGGCCCAGCGTTCCGCCATCGTTCCCGTGGGGATGGTGGCAGTGGTGTCCATGAAAACCATCATGAAGAAGAACAAAGTCATGATGCTGACGTCGTCCATCCCCGCCAGAAAGAACCCCTTGGTCCCGAACAGGCTGTACGCCTTGCCGCCAATGGTCAGGGCGAAACCTTCATTCAGCAGTGACGTTCCTGGCCCCATGGGGGAGTACCACCCGGGTGCGACAGGGGCGTTGAACCAATTGCCCCAGCCAATGGCGAACCCGTACACGTAGAAGGCAAGGCACCCCAACGGATACACCATGAGGTTCATGGCGAAGGTATGCGACGAGTTCTTGGCCCGGCACAATCCCCCTTCGACAAGTGCAAAACCGGTCTGCATGAACATCACCAATGCGCCGCACAGCAGAATCCACAACGTGTTGATCGAAAACATGTTGTGCGCGACGCGGTCGTAGATCTCAGCCGACGTTTTCTTGGCCGGATCATCATCCCCCACAGGCCCTGCTGATGGTGTAATCCAGTAGCCGGCATTCGCTCCGGTCGCGTCCGGCCACAAAGGCGCAGCCCCCGCGGGGCTGGCTCCGGTCATGTAGGGGGGAAGATTCGCAGCAGGTGCCGCGGCTGGAGCCGCCGCCGGTGGCTCTCCACCCGCCGGGACTTCCTGGGCCCCACTCATGGGAACCCACAATGACATCAAGCCCAGGCAGGCGAGGACTCGCCAAAGTCGTCGTAAGCGAAGATTCATGATCCGTGACTTTGCAGGGAGGGAGGAACGACCGCAGACTTCGCGGGGCGCAAGTCCCGGCCAGGTGGGACGTCGTACCGATTAAATCCCCACTAACGCGAGTTGCGTTCCAAGCGACGAAAAAACTGAAAAATTGCCGAATCCTGCGGCAAAACCCGTGGGTTTCTTCCGCATTTTGCGTCAAACTGTCCCTGTGTCCCCCACGGGAACCTGGGATAGAAACCAGGGGGTTTGCGGAAGAAGCAGGCAGAGACTGCTGTCCGATTCAACAACCACCGCACTCCCCGGCCGATTCAGGGTCAACCACCATCAGGGTCACAGGAAAGTGGCCCTGACCTCCCCACGGATCCTCTCGCCGGCCGATTTCCCCCCCTCCTCCGCCAAGCCCCGAATCTGATTGGGAATGACTTCCCCTGTACTCACGATTACATTCGAGGATGACATGTTGCTGAACTTGTTTGAGGCGGCTCACTTGTGAATGAAGTTCGCGCTTACCTGATCGCCCTGGGATTGCTCACAGTCCTCGGGGCGACCTACGTCTGGGTGGCCGCACCGCCCATCCCTCCCCCGCCGCAAGTTGATACGAGTCGGGCCGCCCCCGTCATTGCCGATGCGCTCGAGGAGGCCTACCAGGAAGCCCTCAACGCCCCCTCGTCGGCCGCCGTCCGGGGCCACCTCGGCATGTTGTATTACGCCCACGAATTCCGCCACGAAGCGTTGGAGTGTTTTCGCCAGGCGGTTCGGCTGGAACCCCGGCAGTTTCGCTGGCACTACTACCTCGCCATCGTTCAGGAAGATTTCAACCTCGGGGAAGCGGCCGAAGCCCTTCGCAATGCCATGCGATTTCGCTCGAATTACCCCCCACTTTACATGCGACTGGCAAATCTGCTGGTCCGCCTGAACCGTCCAGAGGAAGCACGCCGGAACTACCAGCTGGCGTCCGAGCTGGCCCCCCAAAGTCCTCACCCCCTGCTGGGTCTGGCGCGGCTGGAAATGAGCCAGGGGCGACTTGACGAAGCCGAGTCACTTCTCGACGGTGTTGCCAAAACAACTCCCGCGACACGTGATGCCACGCTCGAAAAGATCCGCCTGCTCCGGATGAAAGGAGACCTCATTGCCGCCGCCCGACTTGAGGAAACAATCAGTTTTGCCCCCCCATCCGTGAGCGGCATGCCGGATGAGTTCCTCACCGAGATGGAACAGATGGACCTGTCGTCCAACCGACTGGCCCGGAATGCCGACCTGCTCCTGACCCAGGAAAAATTCGACGAGGCTGCCGAACTGCTCACGCGATTGATTCTCGATCGCCCGGAATTGGCCAGGCTGCGCATCAACCTCGGCCAAATCCGGATGCGCCAGCAGAATCTCAAGGCCGCCACACAAATCTTCCAGGATGCGGTCCAACAGTTCCCGAATGATCCGGGCTGCCGCTTTGCACTCGGAACGGCACTGGAAAGTGGCCAGGCCTGGA
>Ga0315902_10005916_pt1 | contig 17112 bp, 18 predicted proteins | sample LakEriMetagenome_9_FD_203523 | JGI IMG/M metagenome (GOLD analysis project Ga0315902, IMG submission 203523) | Freshwater fungal communities from buoy surface, Lake Erie, Ohio, United States - Buoy 12 MA117 | ecosystem: Environmental > Aquatic > Freshwater > Lake > Lake biofilm | place: USA...
TTTTTCCAACCTGAAGAAGTTTTTGTTCGGTGGTTGGTTTACACTGATCATGGCCGTTCTACTTTTCTCCATGATGTACCTTTTTCACAGAGCAAGGTTGTATAGGGATAAGCACTTCAAGAGAGTTGATCTGCTCGATTACAGGGATATGTTTGCAGATATTATAGCTGATCGCTCGATGCCAAAGGATGCCACTAATCTGGTCTATATGACCAAAAGCTCTGGGGAAGCAGGTAGCGTAGATGCCAATATTATACAGTCTATTTTTCACTACCAGCCAAAGCGAGCAGATGTTTACTGGTTTGTTTTTGTGGAAACGTTAGACAATCCGCAGGCCCACGACAAGGAGTATAGTGTCAGAACGATCGTGCCTGGAAAAGTATTTTATGTGCATTTGAAAGTTGGATTTAAAGTTCGCTACACTGCAGGCAATTTGTTTAGAAAGTTAGTGGATGAGATGGAGGCCAATGGTGAAGTGGATGAACGAAGTCGATTCGATTCTTTACGGAAACACGAAATTTCAGCCGATTTTAAATATATCTTTGTGAAATCCATGGTTTCGAGTGTCAATGAATTGAAAACTTTGAATAGGGTGGCTATGGTAACCTACGCATGGTTACACAGGATAAGTTACTCTATGCACAGAGAGTTTGGTTTGGATACCTCGAATGTTCAGGTAGAAGTTTTGCCTCTGCGGAATTATTCAAGGGAGGAGTTGGAATTAAAGCGATTGGACTGAATGTTAACTTCTGTTGAAAACTTCGTTAATAAGAGGCGTTTTACCAAGGTAACATTGGAAGTCTTGCGCTTTATTTTTGTTTAACAAACAACAACAAACTGGAAATCAATGTTAGGCTCGCTGATCAAGAAAAAACTGTCAGACAATCAAGTAGCCAATATTTTCATCAATGCCATTTTTGACACGGTCGATAATGGTTTTAAGGAAGTGGCTCAGATGATCAATGAAGATCCTGCGTTTGTGCGGTCTCCAGAGATCGATCACCGCGAAAGTGGTGAGTTTGGTCTAATCATTATTGTAGGTAATCTTTCATTTCTGGAAAGCACCTTTGAATCCGATCAGGCGGCACGCATAGAACAGATCATATTTGAAAAACTCGCCAAGATCTATGGATTGTCGGATGTAGATTTTTCCAGACTTATCCGTGATTACCAAAATTTCATTACGCGTGTAAATCACCCTTCAAAGAACATGGTCTACGGCATGTCCAAAGCAGTGTTTTATAAGTACCAGTTGAATGAGTTCCAGGATGATTATTTCAAAAGAATGCAGGCGCCGAATCCCCTCTTCCTGAAAAGAATGGACGAGGTAATGGGTAATTTTATCTGGAATTGGGACGCATTCTTCAAAAAGTACCGTCTGAACTGATTTGAATTTGATAAGGATCGATCTTTAAATTACCCTGAAGTCTTAATGTCATTTGTTCATCTGAATGTAGACTACCTTTTTTGTCTCGAAGAAGTCTTCTTTGAAGTAGTCTGAAAGATTGAAAATATGGATGGGATATTTGATGCTTGACAGCTCTTCACTGAGTTCCCCTCCCTTGAGGTAGAGAATTCCATTCTTGAGTTCATTGTGCCGGTTCTCCTGCTTAAACTTCCCTCTTGTCCATGAGAGGAACAAGGGCATGGAGGTTACTGCTCGGCTCACGATAAAGTCGTATTTTCCTTTTGTGTTTTCGGCTCTACCGTGGATAGTTTCTACATTTTGAAGTCCAAGTGCCTCAACAACCTCGTTCACCACTTTGATCTTTTTGCCGATCGAATCAATCAGGGTGAATTGCGTGTCCGGATGAAGAATTGCCAGCGGTATTCCGGGGAATCCACCTCCTGTCCCAATGTCGAGAATGTTACTCCCGGGATTGAATCGGATCACCTTGGAAATACCAAGGGAGTGCAGCACATGACGCTCATAAAAATTGGATTCATCCTTTCGCGAGATCACATTGATCTTCGCATTCCATTCTTTGTAGAGGCCCTCAAGCCTATCAAAAGAATGCAGCTGCTGTTCTGTTAGATCCGGAAAATAGTCGTGTAACAGCTTCATGAAGCTCAAATGTCTTCCTTCATTTTTTCCATCATACCGGCTAAAAAATCGCGGGCGCGGAACAGTTGTGCTTTAACCGTACCGAGTGGCAGATTGAGCTCTTCAGCAATCTCTTCGTAGCTCAGCTCTTCGAAATAGCGTTTTTCAACCAGCTCTCGGTAGCGCGGCTTTAATTTGCTCACGAGCATGCGCATGTGGACAACCTTTTGATTATGTATGATCGTTTGCTCAGGATCCATGGTTCCACTTCGGGCATCGACAAAGATGACTTCGCCGTCATCGGTCATCAGCCCGGTGTCCATTGAAGTGACCTTGACTCGTTTCTTTCGGATGAAATCAATGCAATTGTTGGATGCGATCTTGAACAACCAAGTGCTAAAAGCAAAACTCGGAGAATACTGATCGATCCGGCTAAATGCCTTGCCAAATGCTTCGATAGTGAGATCGTCGGCATCGTCTTGATTCTTGACCATTTTGAGCATCATGAAGTAAATGGAATCCCGGTATCGATCCATGAGCTCTGCATATGCAGCTTGATCACCGTTTCTGGCTGCTTCAACCAGCGCAAGGTCCTGTTTCGCTTTATCGGACAGGTGTTCTGCTTCTACCATTTGTTCTTTCGCTTTTTCTCAGCGCTGTAGTACAACACCGGTATAAGCAACGTGTAGAACAAGTCCCAGAGCGGGAGATAACCAATGAATCCTTTTTCTCCCAGCTTCGCGAAACTCCTGCCCTGAACCAGCCATTTTATGGCGAACACGATGGCAAATACCGATAATGTAATCCAGCGAAAATCAGTACTGAACAACAAAGTAACAAAGGATGCCATCATCAGCAACATGGTCAGAGGGTAGATTCCTAACAACAGTTTCTTAATAACCCTGTATTTTGGACTCGTAGTATAGTGTCTTGATTTCTGTCGTGCCCAGGCCTTCCAGGTATCTGCGGACTCAGAATAACAAAAGGCGTCTTTCTCAATATCGATCCTGTGATTTCTTTTTCGTGCCGCTTCCTGTATAAATAGGTCATCATCTCCTGAAGGAAGTGAATAGTGAGATTTGAAACCGTGCACATGGTAGAACAACTCTTTTGTGTAAGCGAGATTGCGTCCTACTCCCATGTATGGTTTGCCGGCGAGGGCAAAAGACAGGTAGTTCATACCGATCCAGGTTGTATCGAATCGGATCAAACTGTTGAGGAATCCTGAGCGTTTGACATAAGGACCGTAGCCAAGTACGATCTCTTTTCCCGCCGTGAATCGTCCGGCCATACTTTTGAGCCAGTTGTTACTTGCAGGCTTGCAGTCAGCATCGGTCAGAATGAGGTGCTCGTATTTTGCACCTTTGACACCCAAAGTAATCGGCAGTTTCTTTCCCAATCGCAGGTGAGGACTACGGGCCACCTCCGTAACACGCAAGTTCGGATATTGTCTTTGGTAGGCTGCGAGAAGATGTGAAGATTCATCGATCGATTGATGATTGATCACAATGACTTCAAATTCAGGGTAGTTCTGTTCAAGGATGAAGGGAAGGTTCTCGAAGAGATTGTCAGCTTCGTTGCGCGCTGCAATGATCACTGATACTGGTGGAAGCTCCGATTCTTCCAGCGTCGCCCGCTCCTTAAAAAATGCGAGCCGACCATGAAAGCGTAAGGTATGGAGCAGCTGGATCAGCGCAGCAAAACAAAAGAACCCGAACAGAATTGTTGACGATAATGAATCGAATGTAGGGAAGAACTGCATTTTCCGGGTTGCTTTGAGGTGCAAAGATGGGGCGCATAACGAATTAGCCTTATCTTTGTTTTGTTTATTTTTTCAACAATTTATGCACTTTGACCTGCAGGTTTCAGACAGTAAAAGTAAGGCAAGGGCCGGAATTTTGCATACAGACCATGGTTTGATCGAAACACCGATCTTCATGCCTGTAGGTACAGCGGGAACAGTGAAAGGGGTTCATCAGCATGAGTTGAGAGATGTTATTGAGGCTCAGATCATACTCGGTAACACGTATCATTTGTATTTGAGACCAGGGCTTGAGGTTCTCGAGGCTGCCGGAGGTCTTCATTCATTCATCGGTTGGGATGCTCCAATACTGACAGATAGTGGTGGTTATCAGGTTTATTCTCTATCCGGTTCGAGAAAGATCAATGAAGAGGGGGTAAAATTCCAGTCACACATCGATGGGAGCTATCATTTTTTTACTCCTGAAAGAGCCATTGATATTCAACGTTCCATCGGAGCAGATATTATCATGGCATTTGATGAATGCACACCTTATCCGTGTGACTATGGCTACGCCAAGCGATCCATGCACATGACCCACAGGTGGTTGACCCGTTGTTTCGAGCAAATGGAAAGAACAGCACCGAAATATGGACATGAGCAGGCATTGTTTCCAATTGTTCAGGGAAGTGTTTACAAAGATCTCAGGATCGAATCAGCGGAAAACATCGCTTCCCGGAATGCCATTGGGAATGCGATAGGTGGATTGTCTGTCGGTGAACCCGATGAAGAACTTTATTCCATGACAGACCTCGTTTGTTCGATACTTCCAAAGGAGAAACCACGTTATTTGATGGGTGTTGGCACACCGGTCAATTTGTTGGAATGCATTGCACTCGGCGTTGATATGTTCGATTGTGTAATGCCCACGCGTAACGCCCGCCACGGTATGTTGTTCACAAGCGAAGGGATCATTAATATCAAGAATGAGAAGTGGGCCTCTGATTTCTCGCCACTGGATGCGAACGGAACAGCTTTCGTAGATCACGTTTATTCGAAAGCATACCTCCGTCATCTGATCAAAGCCAAGGAGAATCTCGGTATTCAGATCGCGACGATACACAATTTGGCCTTTTATCTGTGGCTGATGAAGGAGGCACGTAAACATATTCTGGCGGGTGACTTCTCCGATTGGAAGAATAGGATGGTACCCAAACTTCAAAATCGTCTGTAGCGCATGATGAAGATCCTCGACCGCTATATCATGCGAAAGTTCTTGACCACTTTCTTCTTTATGATGGCGATCATTATGTTACTGGCTATGGTTTTTGATCTTTCTGAGCGCCTTGGGGAGTTTATAGATAATCAGGCACCGATCAGTGGTATTGTTTTTAGTTATTACCTGAACTTCATTGTTTACTACGGCAACCTTTTTTCACCCATGATCATCTTCGTCTCGGTCATCTGGTTCACGGCTAAGATGGCTCAGGATGCTGAGATCATCCCAATATTGAACAGTGGACGAACATTTGGAAGGTTTATCAGACCCTACATGATCGTGGCAACGCTTCTGATGTTCATGGCGCTGATATTGAATCACTTTGTCATCCCAAGATCGAATGCAACGCGATTAGATTTCGAAGAGAAGTATTACCGTGACGCCATGTTCATTCAAAATTACCATGCCGAGTATCCGGGAAATCGAACGGTGTATTTTTCAAGCTATGCTTCCGATGAGAATGTGATCAATGATTTTGTTGTTATGCAGTGGGATGCGTCGAACACCAGAATGAAATACTTCTTAAAGGCAAGGACGGCCCAAAATGTCCCGGGCACCAATAAATGGTATCTGGAAGATTATTACGAGCGCTATGTGGGATACTATAAAACTCAGGATAGTGCCCGAAATGACCGACTCATTGAGGGCAGGATGAAGGATACTCTGTTTGATTTTAATTCCACAGAAATGGTCCAGCGGGAAAATGCTGCCGAGGCAATGACCTACTACGAGCTAAAAGAGTTTATTGAGCGCGAGAAGGCAAAGGGATCGGGTAATGTTCCGATGTATGAAATTGAGCTCTACAAACGTTCATCTCTGCCTTTTGCGACATATGTGCTGACGGTAATAGGTGTATCGGTCTCTTCACGGAAACGAAGGGGAGGTATAGGTGTGAACATTGCGCTCGGACTTCTGATCATATTCATTTATATTTTCGCAATGCAGGTTACTACGGTAGCGGCTTTGAAGGTCGGTTTTCCGGCTAATGTGGCAGTTTGGGTACCGAATGTCATCTTTGGCGCAATAGCTTATTTTATGTATCGAATTGCTCAAAAATGACGCGTCTTTTTTTGGTTTTCATGCCTCTTTTGACATTTCAAGTTCATGCCCAGATCGTGAATATTGAGAATAAGCGCATTTACGATGATACCAGTGGTTGGAGCGGTGCAGTCGATGCCTCATTCTCTGCAGTTCGCAATAAGGATCTCCTGCTTACCGGATCATTTCGTCCACGAGTACAGTTCAAGTCACGCTATCATTATGGCTTGCTTATAACCGACTGGGTGTATTCAAAAGGAGCGGATAGAGTTTTTGCCAACTCCGGAATGATTCATTTACGCTATGCCTATCGAATGGGCAGGCACGATGATCACACGCGCAAAAGTCCCTGGAAATGGGAGTCGTATGCACAGGTTCAATACAATCAGTTGCTCGATCAACGATTACGGGCTCTGGGAGGTACGGGTCTGCGTTGGAAAGCGATTGATCAAAAGGGGGTGCGACTTTTTGCAGGTACCTCTTTCTTCTACGAGCATGAAGAGCTCCAGAGCACAGGTGAGCTCATCAAGGATGTTCGATGGAATAGCTACATCTCCTGCTTCATAGATCCCGGAACGAGTTGGAATTTTACAGCAACAACCTACGTTCAGCCTGTTGTCAATTATTTTTCAGATTTTAGGATCTTAGGGCAATATGCTTTAACCTTTCAGTTTCTCAAACGGATCGATTTCAGACTTGAGTACAATACATTTTACGATACCAGACCGCCTTCAGGTGTCCGAGAATGGGTGTTTAGCGGTTCAGCAGGGATAAGGGTGAAGTTAGGAGAATGAGCCGTTTACATTCGATCGTGGAACAAATCCTTGTTGACTTGATTTATCAGGCATTTACGCTCGGATAATTTCATTAACTTTGTTTTTCATTGGAATGTATGGAAAGCACACTACAGCAGGAAGCTACGCTCGAACAAGCCGTTGAACTCGGTTTGCGTCCGGATGAGTTCGAAATGATCAAAGGAATACTCGGAAGAACCCCAAATTTCACTGAAACCGCTGTTTACTCGGTGATGTGGTCGGAGCACTGTTCTTACAAAAACTCGATCGTTTGGTTAAAAACCTTACCGAAGGATGGACCTCATATGTTGGTCAAGGCGGGTGAGGAGAACGCCGGACTTGTCGATATCGGGGATGGATTGGGTTGTGTTTTCAAGATTGAATCGCACAATCATCCCAGTGCGCTTGAGCCATACCAAGGTGCTGCAACAGGAGTAGGAGGGATCAACCGCGACATATTTACGATGGGCGCTCGTCCTATTGCACAGTTGAATTCACTTCGTTTCGGTAACATTGAGCTGGCACGAACAAAATGGTTGGTTAAGGGTGTGACTAAGGGCATTGGCGACTACGGGAATGCTTTCGGGATTCCGATCGTAGGGGGAGAAGTGTTTTTTGATGATTCATACAACACGAATCCTCTGGTGAATGCATTCTCAGCCGGGATCATTGATACCAAGAAGATCATTTCTGCGAAGGCAAAAGGTCCGGGAAATCCGGTGTTCATTGTGGGTTCTGCCACAGGGAAAGATGGGATTGCCGGTGCTGCCTTTGCATCAAAGGATATTACTGAAGAGTCTGCAAATGACCTTCCTGCGGTCCAGGTTGGAGATCCGTTCATGGAGAAACTTCTCCTCGAAGCAACAATGGAGTTGGCAGCATCAAATGCGATCGTTGGAATGCAGGACATGGGTGCTGCAGGTATCACCTGTTCGACCTGTGAAATGAGCGCAGGTGGCGGTGTAGGAATGGAAATACATTTGGACAGGGTGCCGACGCGTCAGGAGAACATGCTCCCATATGAAATCTTGTTGTCTGAATCGCAAGAGCGCATGCTTGTAGTGGTTCACAAAGGACAGGAGGAAGTAGTGAAACGTATTTTCGACAAGTGGGACCTTAATGCAGAAGAGATCGGTGTGGTAACGGATACCGGTCGTGTAAAATACTACATGCATGGTGAGCTTGTCGGTGACCTACCCGCTGAATCCCTTGTTCTTGGTGGTGGAGCACCTCAGAACCATCGGGAATACCGTGAACCGGCTTATTACCAGGAATATAAAAAGTTTTCCATTGATTCAATAAAACAACCAGCTAATCTAAAAGAAGTCGCTTTTAAACTGCTTCAACTTCCAAACATTGCATCAAAGCGATGGGTGTATGAACAATATGATTCGATGGTCGGTACCCGAAACATGACAACCAACCGTCCCTCAGATGCTGGTGTAGTGAACATAAAGGGAACGAATAAGGCATTGGCGATGACGGTGGATTGCAATTCACGTTATGTGAATGCGGATCCGGAGATCGGAACGATGATAGCGGTTTCAGAAGCGGCCAGAAATATCACTTGCGCAGGAGGTGAACCGAGCGCTATCACGAACTGTCTTAATTTTGGAAATCCATACAACCCCGAATCCTACTGGCAGTTCGTTGGTGCAATTAAAGGAATGTCCGCTGCTTGTTTGAAATTCTCTACACCTGTAACAGGAGGTAATGTTTCTTTCTACAACCAAACCGTGACGAATGGAGTGGAAGTTCCGGTTTTTCCGACACCGACGATAGGAATGATCGGAATGCTGGAGGATAAGGATCGAATGATGACCCTTGATTTCAAGCAGAAAGGGGATCTGATCTTTGTTTTGGGTGAATGTGTGAATGACATCAGTTCCTCAGAGTATCTTGCGACCTATCATGGAGTTAAAGCTTCACCGGCGCCTTACTTTGATCTTGATAAAGAATACGACCTTCATCAGGTGGTGAAAGGTCTGATCGCGAATGAGCTAGTGAATGCAGTACATGATGTATCGGATGGAGGACTTTTCGTTACGCTTGTTGAAATGTCGCTTCCACGAGAGCTTGGGTTTGACATTGAAACGGATGCTGAGATCCGTGAAGACGCCTATCTTTTCGGTGAAGGACAAGGTCGAGTGGTAGTTTCAGTAACCGAGGAAAATGAGGAGAGTTTCCTGGAGTTCATGATGACTTCGGAAATTAGCTTCACACTTTTGGGGCATGTGACGAAAGGGAAAATGATGATCGATAATGAACATTACGGTTTCATTGTTGAAGCAAAAGAAATTTACAATAACGCTTTGGGGAAATACCTCGAAGGTTGAACAGAATGATTTAAAGGACGATTCAAATATTGTCCACTTTCAGATGCAATACATGGAATACAACACAACACGCGGACCTTTAATTCTTCCTGAATATGGCAGGAATGTCCAAAATATGATCTCGTTCGCTATGCGAATAGAAAACCGTGAAGAGCGGAATCGCGCAGCTCAGGCTATCATTGAGGTAATGGGACAACTTAATCCACACCTGAGAGACGTGGATGATTTTCGTCACAAGCTTTGGACGCATCTTTTTGTTATGTCTGATTTCAAATTGGATGTAGACTCTCCTTATGATCGACCAAAACCGGAGGTCCTTGCAGAAAAACCGAGCCGTATGGATTATCCATCCGGTTCAATTCGATTCGGTCATTACGGTAAATATACACAGCGTATTCTGGAGACCTCCCGGGATGTGACTGATGAAAAAGAGAAGGAGTACCTCAAAAACTCGATGGCTAACTTTATGAAAAAGCAATTTCTTGCCCATAACAACGATGCGGTCGAGAACAATGTGATTGCCCAGCAGTTGAAAGAGCTTTCAAAAGGTGACCTGATCCTTGAAAATCCTGATGAACTGGTGAATACCAATACCTTACTTCGGTCCATGGGGATGAATCAGAATCAGAACAAGTGGAACAAGAATAAGAAGAAACAACAGAAGAAGAAATTTAAAAAATAAGCGCTATGGCTTCTTTTGAGATCTACGGTGGGAAACCTTTGAAGGGAGAATTGATCCCTCAGGGAGCAAAGAATGAAGCACTGCAGGTACTTTGTGCACCACTGCTGACGGCTGAAAAAGTTACCATCTCCAATATACCTGATATCATTGATGTCAATAAGCTCATCGGATTGTTACAAACGATGGGCGTTAAAGTGGAGAAAGTAGAAAAGGGGACTTACATTTTTCAGGCGAAGGAAATCGATCTCAAATACCTTGAAAGTGAGGATTTCAAGAAAAGAGCCGGTGCATTGAGAGGTTCCATCATGATCGTAGGGCCATTGCTCGCCCGATTCGGTAAAGGTTATATACCCAAGCCAGGTGGTGATAAGATCGGTCGTCGACGCCTGGACACACACTTTGAAGGATTCCAAATGCTGGGAGCCAAGTTCAACTATGATGCTGGAGAACATTTCTATTCCATCGAAGCCAAGAAGTTGAAAGGAACATACATTCACCTTGATGAAGCCTCGGTAACGGGAACGGCGAATGTGGTCATGGCTGCAGTGTTGGCCGAAGGTACGACAACCATGTACAATGCTGCATGTGAACCTTATCTGCAACAGTTGTGCAAGATGCTCAATTCCATGGGTGCAAAGATCACCGGAATTGGTTCAAATTTGTTGACCATCGAGGGTGTCAAAGAGCTCAAGGGCTGTTTCCACCGAATTCTTCCGGATATGATCGAGATCGGAAGTTTTATTGGTTTGGCTGCAATGACGAAGTCGGAGATCACCATTAAAGATGTGAGCTGGGAGAATTTGGGGATCATCCCAAACGTGTTCCGCCGTCTGGGTATTAAACTGGAGAGAAGAGGAGATGATATTTTCATTCCGGCTCAAGAGCATTATGAGATCGATACGTTCATCGACGGTTCTATCCTAACGATCGCCGATGCACCATGGCCGGGTTTTACGCCTGACCTTTTGTCGATCGTGCTGGTAGTTGCTACCCAAGCTAAAGGCTCCGTGTTGATCCATCAGAAAATGTTTGAATCACGCCTGTTCTTTGTGGATAAGCTGATCGACATGGGTGCTCAAATCATCTTGTGTGATCCGCACAGAGCAACAGTGATCGGCATTGACCGCCAATATGCGCTCAGAGGTATACAGATGACATCTCCGGATATCAGAGCAGGAGTTTCACTGCTTATTGCAGCCTTGTCAGCCGAAGGAAAGTCGGTAATTCATAATATCGAACAGATCGATCGTGGATACCAGGATATTGAAATGCGTCTGAATAATCTAGGCGCAGACATTAGAAGAATAGGATAATGAAAAAAGTAATTGGCATACTGACCCTTGCCGCACTTGTCGTGTGTGCGTTTAAAATGGCCCCGAAAGAGGGAGAGATCAAAACGAAGGCACAGGAGATCAGTCTCACAGGTCCGGACGGAAAAACTTATAAACTGTCGAAGCTCAAAGGAAAAATGGTGCTGATCGATTTTTGGGCGTCCTGGTGCGGGCCTTGCCGACAGGAAAATCCAAACGTTGTCGAGGCATATAATAAGTACAAGGACAAGAAATTCAACAATGCCAAGGGTTTTACTGTGTTTTCGGTTTCTTTGGATAGAGACGAATCCGCATGGAAAAAGGCGATCGATTCCGATAAGCTTGTTTGGAAAACGCATGGGTGGGACAAAGAAGGAAAAGCCTCCAGTGCCTATAAAGTACAATTCATCCCACAGGGATTCCTGGTTGACGGTGAGGGGAATATCATTGCTCAAGGGAATGAACTCCGCGGCATGAATCTGCATCTCACCCTCGACAAGTACCTCGCTCAATAATGAGTGTTATGGATAAGTTGCTTCAATGCAGGAATGAGGTTTTTCAGTATTTCGATTTAATCTTTCAAGCACAGAAGCATATTTATTGATCCAGTGCATGAGGTTTGAGAAGGTATCTCACATCGAAGGAATTATAAATTCTGATTGTCTCAATGGATTTGGATGAAGCTTTGGTTGTTGTACTGTTGCTGATCTACCTTGCGACGTTATCCTTCCTGGTCTTTGTTTCAGGCAGAGCTTCCACCCGCACACTTCTCATTAACCTCGTGATCCTGGCAGTGTATTCTGTTTATTTTGGAATGCACTATTATTATTGGGGTTCGCCGGGAAGTGCTGTAGTGTGGTGGTTCTATTATCTTGTTTTCATTGCTGTACACTGGATCTGCAATGCGACACTGTTAACGGTAAGGCTGCTTCGGAAACAGACAGAAAGGGATAATCGTGTAATAGATTGAGGTGCTCCGCAGCTAACATCCTATTCACTGGCCTCACGACTTCCCAACGTGTAAAGTATTTCCGCAGACAAACCAAACGAGTAAGGACGTTCTTTAATGGGTGCGTTAGCAACCGGTGTGATCGCGTAATGTCCGACAGGCTCGAGCCGAACGGTAAACGATCGATTGATCGCATATTCGACCTGAATCCCCGCATTGGCCATAATCAGGAAGCGGGAGTAACCTGTCCCATTGAAATAATTACTGCTTCCACGCTCTTCGGTGCCGTCATTGTATGTGATATCATACGTGTAGGTGCGCATGAAAAAAGTATTCAGGTTTAACCCCATTATTGCACCGATTCTGAATCGGTTGCCAAGCTTTCCACTATATCCGACACGAACAGGGATGGAGAAATAATCATAAAGCTCTTTGCTAGAAATCATCCCAAACTGATTACCCTGGGCATCTATGGCAGTAAATCCATCATTCTGATAACCATAGCGCTGAAACTCTAACCCTGATTCGAGTTCCAGTCCGAAATGGAAGCGATGAGCGATTACGAATCCTGTTTTAAATGATAAAATCGGTTTTTCCATTTCTTCCCGCATGTCCACTATCCATTGCACGCCTGAATTAGGTGCAGTTGTTAAATTTCGGAATACCTGGTTGAAAGTTGTTGTCAATCCCATCCGTGTTTGAGCGAAGTGAATGAATGGTATCAGAAGTAGGATTAGTAGAATGATTTTTTTCATAGGTCATTTTTTGATTTGCGCTGTTTTTATCTGGACTAAACTACTCGATTTATTACAATCGGTTATCAGCGACGTGATGGTTTCTCTCTCGAAAGTCATCTATTTCATCCGGGTATGTAAGATATGAATGACATCATTCATGCAATATCCCTTTGCCTTAAGCAATAGAAGGTAATGGAAGAGCAGATCTGCGCTTTCCTCCAGGAACAGATGGTCGTCATTGCGTAAGGCCTCGATCACTACTTCAACAGCTTCTTCACCTACCTTCTGAGCGATCTTGTGCGTACCTTTTTGCTTCAGTGAAGCCACATAGGACTCACTCGATTCAGCATCCCAACGCTGACGGATGGTCTGTTCCAGCTGACCGATCACGCCGTAATTCGTCCCGTTTTCTTCGCCCCAGCAGGTCTTGGTTCCCTTGTGACAGGTGGGTCCCACTGTTTCCGCCATGATCAGGATGGTGTCATTGTCACAGTCGATCTTCAGATCTTTCACAAACAGATAGTTTCCGCTTTCTTCTCCCTTTGTCCAAAGTCGACCTTTTGAACGGGAAAAGAACGTTACCTTGCCTTCCTGCTGTGTCTGCTTCAGCGCCTCTTCGTTCATGTACCCCAGCATCAGCACCTGAAGCGTGTTTGCATCTTGGATGATCGCCGGAATTAAACCGTTTGTTTTATCAAAGTCGAAAGTCATGATTTATTCAATTTTTAATTCTTTAATTTTTAATTATTCATTTCATCCTTTGTGCCCTTCGCATATCCTTTGCGCCTCTGCGTTCAACCCCTCACCTCAACACTATTCGCTTTCAAAAATGCTTTTAGCTCCGGTATTTCTATCTCACCGAAATGAAAGACACTTGCCGCCAGTGCTGCGTCGACATTACTGTTCTTAAAAACCTCCCTGAAATGGTCCATTGAACCACACCCACCGGATGCGATCACGGGTACATTTACGGCCTCAGTAAGCTTATCCAGTGCTTTAACTGCAAATCCTGCTTTTGTGCCGTCATTATCCATTGAGGTGAACAAGATCTCGCCGGCTCCCCGTTCAACACCTTCTTTGGCCCATTCGAACAGCTCAAGCTCCGTGGGGATCTTGCCACCTGAAAGATGTACCTTCCATTTTCCGTCGATCAGCTTGGCATCTATCGCCAGAACAACACACTGGTTGCCAAATCGCGCAGCAAGCTCATTGATCAGCTGTGGATTCCGCACTGCGGAAGAATTTATGCTGACTTTGTCGGCACCGCTTCTCAGCAGAATGCCGGCGTCTTCCACTGATGTGATTCCTCCACCAACTGTAAACGGAATATTCACCTGTTGAGCGACCATTTTAACCATTTCGACCATTGTCTTCCGTCCTTCCAGGGTTGCTGTGATATCCAGAAAGACTAACTCATCAGCCCCATGTTCGGAGTAATATTTTGCCAGGTCGACAGGGTCGCCCGCATCACGCAATCCTTCAAAGTTGATTCCTTTGACTGTTCTTCCATCCTTAATGTCCAGACAGGGTATGATTCTTTTCTTCAGCATGCTACTTAATTATTGAAAGATTTGAAGATTGTCTGATTCGAAGATTTCATTTTTCCTTGCTCCTTGTTCTTTGCTCTATTTCCCCAGCTCAGCCAATTCATTCAGGTCGATCATTCCTTCATAGATCGCTTTGCCGATCACCACAGATGGGATCCCGTTTTCGATGAGCCGCTCAACATCTTCGATCCCGGAAACGCCACCACTCGCAATGAGCTGCAGATCCGGGTAGCGCGACATGAGCTCGTTATACAACTCAAACGCAGGGCCCTGAAGCATACCATCTCGCGAAATATCCGTGCAAAGCACGTGACGAATTCCAAGCGCATGGTAAGAGTCGATAAAATCGTTCAGTTCCAGACTGCTTGTTTCCAACCAGCCGCTTACAGCGATCTTTCTATCCCGCACATCTGCTCCAAGGATGATCTTTTCGGGTCCATATGTTCCGATCCATTCCTTAACCTTTTCCGGGGCTTTTACGGCCAGGCTTCCAATGGTCACCTGCCAGGCACCTGCATTCATCACTGAATTGAGATCTTCATCTGTTTTGATCCCGCCTCCAAAATCTACGCGGAGAGATGTATTTCGGCAGATATTTTCCAGAACGGCAAGATTGATCACCTTTCCTGCTTTCGCACCGTCCAGATCGACCAGGTGTAATCGCTGGAAACCAAGCTCCTCAAACTGTCTGGCTATCGTGAGCGGGTCGTCATGGTACACCGTTTTGGTGTCATAATCTCCCTTTGTCAGACGTACACATTTGCCGTCGATCAGGTCAATGGCCGGGATGATCGTCATCTTCATGCCTTGTCTAAAAATCGTTTTAAAATGGCTTCACCTGCCAGCCCGCTCTTTTCCGGGTGGAACTGACACGCAAGAAAGTTGTCTTTTTCGAGAGCAGCCGAAAAGGCTTGAGGATAATCCGTTTTGGCAACAGACCAATTGCAGAGCGTTGCATAATAGCTGTGTACAAAGTAGACCGGTTCTTCGATGCCTTTCATGAATCCTTTTGTATCGTATAAGTCGTTCCATCCCATATGTGGAACTTTGAGCGCTTCGTCGAAGCGCACCACACGGACTCCGTCAAAGATCCCAAGTCCCTGTGTATCACCTTCTTCGGTTGACTCACACATCAGCTGCATGCCCAAACAGATGCCCATCACAGGTTGTTTGAGCTCCGGCAGCAACTTGTCCAGGCCGGTAGATCGCAGCTGTTGCATCGCAGCCCCTGCATGACCTACTCCCGGGAACAGCACAAGATCCGACGAGCTGATCTCATCCGCATTTCCCGACAGCTTCGGTGTAACTCCCAGTCGCTCGAAAGCGGATCGGACGGAAAAAACATTTCCGGCACCGTAATCTATGATTGTCAGTTTCATCAGAGCATTCCTTTTGTTGATGGGAGGACAGCATTAACACCATCCCTTCGCTTCGCCATTTTGATGGCCTTGGCAAACGCTTTAAAGATGGCCTCGATCTTATGGTGCTCATTGGTGCCTTCTGCTTTCACATTCAGGTTGCAGCGTGCCCCATCGGTAAAGGACTTGAAAAAATGGTAAAACATTTCAGTAGGCATCTGCCCGATCATTTCACGCTTGAACTCGGCATCCCATTCCAGCCAGTTGCGTCCGCCAAAATCGATCGCAACTTGAGCGAGGCAGTCATCCATTGGAAGACAGAAACCATAACGTTCGATCCCGAGCTTCGATCCCAGCGCTTTGGCAAAACACTCTCCAAGTGCGATGGCCGTATCTTCAATGGTATGGTGCTCATCAACCAGTAGATCACCACTCACCTTGATCTTAAGATCCATGGATCCGTGACGTGCGAGCTGATCCAGCATGTGGTCGAAGAAAGCAATTCCGGTGCTGATCTCCGAGCGTCCGGTTCCATCAAGGTTCAGCTCGATCGAGATATCTGTCTCGTGAGTCTTGCGTACATAGGATGAGGTGCGTTCACCCAACTTGAGATACGTGTAAATAGCATCCCAATCGGCACTCTGCAAAGCAACGAACGGGAGGAGCTCTTCTTCTTTTACAGAAACCTCAGAACGTCCCGGATCGTCGGGATTGACCATGTAAATGGCTTTTGCTCCCAGGTTTTTTGCCAGCTCAACGTCTGTCAGCCGATCACCGATCACATACGAATTGGCCAGATCGTAATCTCCGGAAAGGTATTTCGTAAGCAATCCTGTTCTCGGTTTTCGTGTAGGAGCATTGTCCTCCGGGAATGTGCGGTCGATGCATTCATCAGCGAAGAAGATTCCTTCAGTTCGAAGCGCTTCTACCATTAACGTGTGGGGTCCGATAAATGATTCGTAAGGGTAGGAGGGGGTTCCCAGTCCATCCTGGTTGGTAACCATTACTAACTCGAAATCCAATTCTCGAGCGATCTTTCCCAGCCCGGAAAAAACCTTTGGATAAAAAAATAGCTTTTCAAAGCTGTCCACCTGGAAGTCAACCGGTGGTTCAATGATCAGGGTTCCATCCCTGTCGATAAACAGTACCTTTTTCATGCTTCGGCTGATTGGTAATTTTTGATCGCAGCGATCAGTTTGTCATTCTCTTCAGGAGCTCCAACCGTCAGTCGGAGGGTATTCGCACACAATGGTTGAGTAGAACGGTTGCGCACCACAATACCCAACGATACCAGGTG
>Ga0315902_10005919_pt1 | contig 17103 bp, 13 predicted proteins | sample LakEriMetagenome_9_FD_203523 | JGI IMG/M metagenome (GOLD analysis project Ga0315902, IMG submission 203523) | Freshwater fungal communities from buoy surface, Lake Erie, Ohio, United States - Buoy 12 MA117 | ecosystem: Environmental > Aquatic > Freshwater > Lake > Lake biofilm | place: USA...
ATCAATGGTCCAGAGGTACATGCATTTCAAAAGGAATTAGAAGATTTTATCGGTGTAAGGCATGTTATACCGTGTGCCAACGGTACCGATGCGTTGCAAATTGCTTTGATGGCACTTGGGTTAAAGCCCGGCGACGAGGTTATCACACCTTCGTTTACGTACATTGCAACAACAGAAGTTATGGCCTTGCTCGGTCTAACACCGGTTTTTGTTGAGGTGGATGAACATACGTTTTGCATTGATCCAAAAGCGATAGAACAAGCCATTACGCCAAAAACCAAAGCCATCGTTCCGGTTCACTTATATGGTCAGGCAGCGAATATGGAATCAATCATGTCCATAGCGAATGCGCACAATTTGTTTGTGGTGGAAGATAACGCCCAAGCCATGGGGTGTGAATTTCGGTTTTCCGATGGAACTATTCAGAAAACGGGAAGTATTGGTCATATTGGCTGTACGTCATTTTTTCCTTCCAAAAACCTTGGTTGTTTCGGCGATGGTGGAGCGATTTGTACTAACGATGATGAGTTGGCTGCTACCATGCGGATGATTGCCAACCATGGTCAAAGCAAGCGGTATTACCACGACATAGTTGGATGCAATTCTCGCTTGGACAGTATTCAGGCGGCTGTGTTGCGCATAAAACTTAGAAAATTGAACGAGTACAACCTTTCAAGAAGAACGTTGGCACACCGTTACAATGAAGTCTTTAGCCAAATCCCTGAACTTATCGTGCCTTTCGAAGCTTCCTATTCTTCACATGTCTTTCATCAATACACCTTAAAATTAAAGGGTGAAAACAGGGATGAATTGAATGAATACCTTGCAAAACAAGATGTTCCGTCCATGATTTATTATCCTGTTCCGGCTCATCGCCAACGGATGTTTGATGCTTTTGCAGATAAGGGCAAAGAGTTGCCTCTAACGGATTGGTTAACGGAGCGCGTCATTTCCTTGCCGATGCACACTGAAATGGAAGACGATCAATTGGCCTACATTTGCAGTCATGTCAGGGCATTTTTTAATTAACCATACATCAATCGGGTATGCATAAAATCGCAGTTGTTGGCACAGGCTATGTCGGATTGGTCACAGGAACTTGTTTCGCAGAAACAGGAAACCAGGTGGTATGCATTGACATTGATGAAAATAAAGTCCAACGAATGCGTTCCGGGGAAGTTCCCATCTACGAACCACATTTGGATGTCCTTTTCGAGCGCAATCTTAAAGCAAATCGCCTTTCGTTTACAACCAGTTTATCGGAAGGGATAGCCGATGCCGAAATTATTTTTTTAGCGCTGCCAACTCCACCAGATGAGGATGGCTCTGCAGATTTAAGTTACATTTTGGGTGTCGCCAACGAGCTTGGAAAGTTGATTAAGGACTATAAAGTTATCGTAGATAAAAGCACCGTTCCAGTTGGAACAGCAGAACGTGTGTATGCCGAAGTGGCAAAACATGCGATGGTGCCTTTTGACGTGGTATCCAATCCTGAATTTTTACGCGAGGGTTTTGCTGTGGATGATTTTCTGAAGCCAGAACGGGTCGTTATTGGAGCCTCTTCCATTCGCGCCAGAAAAGTAATGGAGCAATTGTACAAGCCTTTTGTGCGGCAAGGAAATCCCATCATTTACATGGATGAAAAATCGGCGGAATTGACCAAGTATGCAGCAAATTCCTTCCTTGCGACAAAAATCACCTTCATGAACGAGGTGGCTAATTTCTGTGAAATAGTTGGTGCAGATGTTGACAAAGTAAGGATTGGAATAGGTTCTGATTCGCGCATTGGTAAACGCTTTCTTTTCCCAGGCATTGGGTACGGTGGATCGTGTTTTCCAAAAGACGTCTCGGCCTTGGTCAAAAGCGGAAAAGAAGTGGGCTTTGATTTTACCATTCTGGAGGCTGTCATGAAAGTAAATGAAGCGCAAAAGAAAGTGCTTATTCCTAAAATCCGGAACTATTTTCGTGGAGCGTTGGAGAATAAACGGATAGCTATTTGGGGACTCTCCTTTAAACCTGATACAGACGATATTAGGGAAGCACCCGCATTTACAATCATTCATTACCTTCTTAAAGAAAAAGCAAACGTAGTCGTGTTTGATCCAGAGGCGATGAGCAATGTCAAAGGGCAATTACATGACCACGTAACTTATGCGGTTGGAGAATATGAAGCATTAGAGAATGTCGATGCATTGGTTATTTGTACCGAATGGAGTATCTTTCGAAACCCGGATTTAGATCGGATGAAAGCATTGATGTCGGATGCTGTTATTTTCGATGGGAGAAATTTATTCGACCCACAGGAAATGAACGACAGTGGTTTCTATTATGCCTCAATAGGAAGAAACACCCCGTAAGCTTATGAATAGTCACAAACGTGTGTTAATTACAGGAGCAGCCGGGTTTTTAGGATCCCACCTTTGCGACCGCTTTGTAAGCGATGGATACCGGGTGGTGGCAATGGACAATTTGATCACTGGAAGGTTAAAAAACATAGAACATTTGTTCAGTTCGGAGCAATTTGAATTTTACCACCACGACGTATCGAAATTCATCCATGTATCCGGCCCCTTGGACTATATCTTACATTTTGCTTCTCCTGCTAGTCCCATTGATTACCTAAAGATTCCTATTCAAACCCTGAAAGTAGGTTCTTTAGGTATACACAATTGCCTTGGTTTAGCCAAAGAAAAAGGAGCCCGTGTGCTCATCGCTTCCACCTCTGAGGTGTATGGTGATCCAACCGTACATCCACAATCAGAGGAATATTGGGGGAATGTGAATCCTGTTGGGCCACGTGGGGTTTACGACGAAGCAAAACGCTTTCAAGAAGCAATGACGATGGCTTATCACACATTTCACCGTTTGGAAACACGTATCGTTCGTATATTTAATACCTACGGTCCTCGGATGCGTTTGAACGATGGACGCGTATTGCCCGCATTTATTGGTCAGGCGTTGAGAGGCGAAGATTTAACGGTGTTTGGCGAAGGAAAACAAACACGTTCATTCTGTTACGTCGACGATTTAGTAGATGGAATTGTTCGCCTTTTACACAGCCATTATTCATCCCCTGTCAATATAGGAAACCCGGATGAAATAAGCATATTGGATTTTGCCCAGGAAATCATTCAATTGACGGGTACAAAGCAAAAAATAGTATTCAATGACTTGCCTGTTGACGATCCCAAACAACGTCAACCAGATATCTCCAAGGCAAAAGAAATACTAAATTGGGAACCAAAAATAGATCGAAAAGAAGGATTGAAACGGACTTATGCTTACTTTCAGTCTCTCTCTCAAGAGGAACTTTGGGAAAATGAGCATTATAACTTTGACAAATACATCGTGCGGTAATGAAGTTTTTTGCACATGAAACGGCAGTGATAGATTCAGGTTGCACCATTGGAAATGGATCAAAAATTTGGCATTTTTCCCACATAATGCCCGATTGTGTGATTGGCGAACAATGCAACATTGGCCAAAACGTGGTGGTTTCACCGGGAGTTGTACTTGGTAAAAACGTCAAAGTTCAAAACAACGTTTCCATCTATACAGGTGTTATTTGTGAAGATGATGTTTTTTTAGGGCCTTCTATGGTGTTTACCAATGTAAATAACCCTAGAAGTGCCGTTGTCAGAAGAAACGAATACCTTCAAACTATTGTCAAGCGAGGAGCAAGCATTGGCGCGAATGCTACAGTGGTATGTGGTCACGACATAGGGCGTTTTGCATTCATCGGTGCTGGATCTGTTGTGACTAAAGATGTGCCTGATTATGCTTTGGTGGTTGGAAATCCTGCGAGGCAAATCGGCTGGATGAGCGAATATGGACACCGCTTAACTTTTGATGAAGAAGGAAATGCGGTATGCCCCGAAAGTGAGGAGAGCTATCAACTATCATCAGGAAAAGTACACAGAGTGAAATGAATTGAACATGAATCAAGAAAACCGAAAAATAAGATTTGTGGTTTTAGGCGCTGGCCATATTGGAAAGCGTCATGCTGAAATGATACGCCGTGATTCCGAGGCTGAATTGGCAGCAATGGTAGATGTGCGATCTCAGGAAGAATGTGAAGCCACCGCATTTGATGTGCCCTTTTTTCATACGTGGGAGGAATTGCTGTCTTCCCAACTTGATTTTGAAGTGGTGAATGTATGTACACCAAATGGTTTTCACGCGCAACAATGTTTAGATGCTTTGTCAGCTAAAAAACACGTTGTATGCGAGAAACCAATGGGGCTAACCAAAGAAAGTTGCGAACGGGTGATCTTTAAATCACTGCAAGTTTCAAGGCAGGTTTTTTGTGTCATGCAAAACCGCTATTCTCCGCCTTCACAATGGATAAAGTCAGTTATTGATGATGGAATACTAGGAGATGTCTTCATGGTTCAGTTAAATTGCTACTGGAACAGAGACGACAGGTATTACAAACAGGGAAGTTGGAAAGGAACCGCTGATTTAGATGGAGGAACCTTATTTACCCAGTTTTCTCATTTCATCGATATTATGTACTGGCTTTTCGGAGATATTGACCAAATTCAGGGAAAATTTGCCGATTTTACCCATGCCAATTCGACTGCTTTTGAAGATTCGGGTATGGTGAGTTTTGAGTTCATTAATGGTGGAATGGGTTGCCTCAATTATTCCACAGCAGTTGCAAACCAAAACCTTGAAAGCTCCCTTACTATCATTGGTAAAAATGGAAGCGTTAAAATCGGAGGGCAATATATGAACGAAGTAGAAGTCTGCAATATTGCCAATTACACCATGCCTGAACTTGCGCCAACCAATCCAGGTAACGATTATGGCGCTTACAAAGGCTCCGCCGCAAACCACAACTACGTAATCACGAATGTGATCGATACACTGAAAGGAAGGTCTTCCGCCACCACAAATGCACTAGAAGGATTAAAAGTGGTAGAAATCATTGAACGAATTTACAAAGTACGCAATGAACAAGAAGGTTTTTAAAGAGTTGGTCGATCATAAAGCCGAATTAGCAGTGATCGGATTGGGTTACGTGGGTTTGCCCATTGCATTGGAATTTGCACGCAGGTTGAAGGTTATTGGTTTCGACATCAACCCGGAACGAGTGGAATTGATGAAGCAGGGAATAGATCCGAGCAACGAACTAGATTCTGAAGATTTTGAAGGCTGTGACATCGTTTTTACGCACCAACCAGAAGACCTTCGGAATGTTCGTTTTTTTGTAGTGGCGGTGCCCACTCCTATCGACGAGGCCAATTTGCCTAACCTTACTCCCTTATTGAAGGCATCTGAAACGGTGGGAAAGGTATTGAAAAAAGGCGATTATGTTGTTTTTGAATCGACTGTTTATCCAGGGTGTACAGAGGAGGACTGTATTCCAATTCTAGAAAAACATTCAGGATTGAGGTTTAGAAAGGATTTTATGGTGGGTTATAGTCCTGAACGCATCAATCCGGGTGATAAAAACCATACCTTGAAGAATGTGGTGAAAGTTGTTTCAGGTTGCAGTGAAACTTCCTTGAACGAAATTGCACAAACATACGAGCTTGTAGTAGATGCAGGGGTACACCGTGCACCTTCCATAAAAGTTGCAGAGGCAGCAAAAATAATTGAAAACACGCAGAGGGATGTGAACATCGCCTTGATTAATGAGTTGTCAATTATCTTTAATAAGTTGAAAATAAACACGTTTGATGTGCTAGAGGCAGCCGGGACGAAGTGGAATTTCCTTAAATTTTCACCCGGTTTGGTTGGTGGGCATTGCATTGGAGTAGATCCTTATTACCTCACACATAAAGCCCAACAATCAGGTTACCATGCCAAAGTCATAACCAGTGGCAGGTATGTCAATGATTCCATGGGGTTTTACATCGGAAAACAGACGGTGAAACGGATCATTGCGCAAGGTAAACATATACAAGATGCGAAGGTCCTGGTTATGGGAGCAACCTTCAAAGAGGATGTGAGCGATATCCGAAACTCAAAAGTAATTGATGTCATCAACGAATTGAAGTCATTTCAAGTGAAGGTTGAGATTGTTGATCCTCACGCCTCCTCCTCCGAGATGAAACAGGAGTATGGCGTTTCATTGAAATCAAAAGCATCCAACGATTACGATGCCGTAATAGTGGCTGTCAACCACAAAGAATATCAACACCTCTCTGAAAGTGATTTTAAAAAAATGTTGCGCGATGGGAAAGGTGTTTTTGTCGATGTAAAGGGTATTTACAAAGGAAAAATAAACGATTTAGATTATTGGTCATTGTAATGAAACAGTTCGATAAAAAAATACTGATTACCGGAGGAGCAGGCTTTATCGGTTCTCACATGGTGCGCCACATGGTGAATAAATACCCGAATTATTTAATCATTAATTTCGATAAGCTCACTTATGCGGGGAACCTGAGGAATTTGGAAGGTGTGGCAGCATCTGAAAATTACCAATTTATCAAGGCGGATATCGTAGATAAAGAGGCAGTAGCATCGGTTTTTAACGAATTTGGTGTGACTGATGTAATCCACCTCGCTGCCGAATCTCACGTGGATCGCTCCATCGAAGGACCAATGGATTTTGTCATGACCAATGTGGTAGGAACAGTAAACCTGCTACAAGCGGCGCTTGAATGTTGGAAAGCTAATTTGGACCAGCACGTTTTTCACCATGTTTCCACCGATGAGGTATATGGTTCACTTGGCGAGGAGGGATTGTTTACTGAAACCACGCCCTACGATCCGCGAAGTCCCTATTCTGCATCCAAAGCTTCATCCGATCATTTTGTTTCGGCTTATTTTCATACGTATGGCCTTCCGGTGAAGGTGTCCAATTGTTCCAATAACTACGGCAGCCATCATTTTCCCGAAAAACTCATTCCCCTGATGATACATAACATCATCCACCGAAAGCCTTTACCGGTTTACGGCAAAGGAGAAAACATTCGGGATTGGTTGTGGGTAGAAGACCACGTCAAAGCCATTGATGTCATATTTCATAAAGGACGAATAGGCGAATCCTATAACATTGGAGGTTTGAACGAATGGAAGAACATTGATTTGGTTTACTTCCTTTGCCGTTTGATGGACGATAAACTCGGACGTTCCGAGGGCGAATCGGAAGGCCTTATAACATATGTAACTGACCGCAAAGGACACGACCTTCGCTACGCCATTGACGCAACAAAAATACAAAACGAGTTGGGATGGAAACCTACTATTACATTTGAACAAGGATTGGAACAAACCGTTGATTGGTACCTCCATCACGAGGAATGGGTAGATGAGGTGACGAGTGGAGCATACCAGACGTATTACGATAACATGTACAAGAACAGATAATAAAAACGAATGCCACCACTTTTTCAATGGTTCGGAAAACCACGTTCCGAATCGAAACTTAACATCGCCAACTGGGCGGTAGACATGCACAGTCACCTCATTCCTGGCATTGATGACGGATCTCGTTCCATGGATGAAACCCTCGCCATGTTATTGAAATTTCAAGAACTTGGGTACCAGAAAGTCATCACGACACCGCACATCATGAACGAAGTCTATCCCAATACGGAATCAGACATATTAAGGAAAGGTAATGAAATGAGGGAGCAGATGCACAAAGCGGGCATTTCTCTAGAGATTGGTATTGCGGCTGAATATTATTTCGATGACAGCCTGTTTAAGAAAACCAAGGAGAAGAAGCTTCTCCCCATAGGGAAACATTATGTTCTTACGGAATTCTCCTTTTTTTCTGAACCAACCCACGAAAAAAAGCTTTTTTTTGACATGCAAATGGCGGGTTACAAGCCTGTACTGGCTCATTTTGAACGCTATGCGTATTACCACGGCTCAGTCGATTACGCGTTGGAATTAAGGGAACTAGGTGTGCAAATTCAAGTAAATATCAATTCCTTTTTTGGTCATTACGGTTCCTCCATTAAAAAACAAGCAGAACGCTTATTGAAAGCGAAGGCAATCGATTTTATTGCCACCGATTGTCACCGAATGCAGCACCTCACGTTATTGGAGAGCCATTTGAATTTTTCTGGCGCTGATTTGTTGAATGCGCTGGATTTAAAAAACATTCACTTGCTTTAATTTGTTAACTTGTTTTATTGATTAAGATCGTCAAATGACACTTTTTATTGGCTTGATAGCGGTACTTCTCGCACTCATTTTCGATGCTTTCTTTCAAGAAGAAAAGTGGAAGAAATTACACATTCCGTTGCTTTCTTTAATTATGCTTGGACTTTACCTGCATGCAAACAGTTCATCTGCCTACACAGAAAATAAAACAATCTATTGGTTGTTGGGCGCAGGTTTGTTTGGTGCCAGCTTCCTTTCTTTTTGGATTCAAAAAAAGAATTATGTATTCCACCTTCCTTTAATGGCTGTGCTGGCCTTGGTCCCCACATTTGTTTTCGATAAAGCTCTGGTAAGCAATGAATTTAGTTTCTCCTATGGTTGGGCTTTTGCGCTTGTAGCGTTTATTGTTGCACTATTAGGCTATGCTTTTTCATCTGGAATCATGTACATGACAAGGATGGCAGAAAAGGACCAAAAGCCTTTCCTTCATACCTTTTACGCAGGTCTGCTAATGGCATTGATCGTCTATTTCCTGTTCTTTTTCTACAGCAATGGAGGAGTTCTCATCCTAACAGTTTACCTAATCATTGGGTATCTATTGAGTTCGGAGCAGTTGCCATTGTCCATTGCACCCTTGATGTATGCTCTGGGTATCTTTCCCATTCTTTGGGGACCTGAGCCGGAACAAGTATTGGATGTATCACAAGGGTCTAACTTGTTTGCCTTACTACTTGGCCTTACCTCCGTTGTTTTATATGAGGTACAAGCCGAGGGCAAGCGGTCTGCCTCATTTTCATTTCTCATTGCATTGCTTTTTGGCGGTTTCACCTATGTAATTTGGTGGTTGGGAACTCAAAAACCGGATCTTGGTGGTTCAGACGCCATCGTCGCATCCCTTTTAGGAGTTGGCTTGGGAGCCCTTTTTACGCCGAAAAGACAGGGAGCAAGTGTGTTGATGGCAACTGTTTTGACCATATCGGTTTGTACTTCTTTTTTTACTGACAGCAAGGCTGTTATGAAGGATGAAAAAGCTGTTTCCAAAACGCATGGTTCAGAGGAAAAAGCAGCGGAAAAGGAGGTTAAAACCGTCCCTTTGGACAGTTTGAATGGAAATTTTATTTTTGATGAAAAGGTAGCCGAAATCTCGTTCGAGTTGGGGCCTAAGGGTGGAAGGACCAAAGGTGTGATTACCAATGTATCTGGCAATCTTGAACTAGACACGAAGCAGAAAAAAGGGATCGTCAATGTGGATATGAAGGTTAGCAACCTTTCCACATTTAATTCCTACCGAGACGAATCCTTGATGGAACCTGGTTACTTTAACGCGGCAACGTTTCCAACGATGACATACAAAGCACGTTTATTTTCAAAAGAAGGAGAAAAGTATTACCTAAATGGTGAATTTAACATGTTGGGAAAACGTAAGGAGGTGCGCGTTGAACTAAGGTATTTAGGAGAGCAGGAAGTGAAAGGAAAACGGTATCCAGTACTTTCTGGTAGTGGAGCGATTGACCGCACCCTTTTTGGGATGAAACCCGATTCCAAGGAAGGAAATATCGTTGATTTCACCCTATACATTCCTTTGCTAGAAAAATAAAAATCGGTTAAAAGTAGAGCCAATGAAAGGCCTGAGTGGATGGGCTGATCGTTAAGGTTGGAAATGGAATTTTCAATACATTTAGCTGTTTTAGCGCCTTTTTTAACCAGTCCCTTTTAACAGGGATACGGCTTAAATCAATGTCAAGCGAGAACAACCATTGCCTAGAGGCATGAAACGTTTTAATTTCACCGTTTTCCATGTATGCATAGGAAGAGGAATTACCAACCAACTGTTGATCGCTACCGTATCCAATAGAAAGGCATAACCAATCCAAAAAGCTAGTTTTTTCCGAAAAACCAAATGGGGAAAAACTAAGCCAATACGTTTGACCGTTGTAGTCTTTTAATAATTCTTCTAGATAAGTTGACCCCAAAACCTCCGGGCGGTATGCGGCATATGGGCTCCTCGAAAACGAGAATTTTGGCAAAACAAATTGACGTTTGAATAAAAGCTCTTGTCCCGAATAAAGCGTACTTCCGCAAAAGTTAGCCAGAATGTCACAACCTGAGAACCCCCAACCTGAACTAAATCCGTCCATGAGCTCTAGAATGCCGAGGTAGGTCATAGAAAAGCCGAATCCAATCAACGTTGACTTTCCGCTATGAACACCGCTCCAACGATACATATCGCTTGAGATGCGATTTAAATGGTAGGCGGTAAACCCATGTCCTACTTTATCCATTTGCAACCAATTTGAACAGTCATTGAAAAAATGGAATGATTCCAGTTGTTCGTTTTTGTACCAGATAAAATACAAAGAACCGTGAGAAGCAACTGTGGCGCCCGCCAACGTTCCATTTACGGTCCAAAACCTAGTTGAATTCAAGCTGTCTGTGCCATTAGTATTCTCCTGCGCGGCAAGTTTCTCCATGCAAAACATGGAAAGGAGCATACCTATTTTGAAAAAGTTCCGCATGAGTTGTTAAAAATATCAAAACCATCCGGATAATCAGGACGGGGAATCTAGGGTTGCTCAAATTGTGTTAATTTCGTCAAAAATCCACAACCCTTACCAAACGAAATCAGCACTACCCATGAACCGAATTAGAAAAGATTGGAACGATATAAAAATCAACGACAGTTGGGCGATTTTTAAGATCATGTCTGAATTTGTGGAAGGATACGAACGGATGGCTAAAATTGGTCCTTGCATTTCCATTTTCGGTTCAGCCCGCACCAAACCAGATAATCCTTACTACCAGCTAGGTATCGACCTGGCTGAGAAACTTGCGGAAGCCGGATATGGCGTTATTACAGGCGGAGGTCCGGGCATTATGGAGGCCGCCAATAAAGGCGCACAACAAGGAGGCGGGAAATCGGTTGGCTTAAACATTGACTTGCCCTTTGAGCAAAACCATAACCCATTCATCGATCCGGAACATAACCTTGAGTTTGATTATTTTTTCGTTCGGAAAGTCATCTTTGTGAAGTACGCGCAAGGGTTTGTTATTTTGCCTGGAGGTTTTGGAACCTTAGACGAACTGTTTGAAGCTTTAACACTCATTCAAACAAAAAAGATTAACAAAAGACCCGTAGTTTTGGTAGGTTCATCCTATTGGAAAGGGTTGTTGAGTTGGATTGAGCAAGCCATGTTGCATGACCAACATAACATTTCGGCGCATGACATGCAGCTGTTTTCCCTTGTTGATACCGCTGATGAAGCCTTCCAATGCATTGACGATTTTTACAAATCACACGAACTTTCCCCGAACTTTTAGACTTTAAACGCACATTTCCGTATCTTTGATTTCGATGAGTAACCTCACTGCGTTTCAGAAAATAAAAACCTTTGTTTGGAGCAGGTACTTTCTCCGCCAATTTGGTTTTATGCTTCTTTTCTACCTATTGGTTATTGGAGCGACCATTTTTTACCTTGACACGTACACGTCACACGGCCAAAAAATTGAGGTGCCATCCTTTATAGGGAAAAACATTAAAGACGTTCAACCCGTCATTGAAGAACTTGAATTGCAATACGAGATTATTGAATACGTGTATGACCCAAAGAAGCCGGATGGCACCATTATTTTCCAAGATCCCGAGGCAACGTCAACTTCCCAGGTTTTTGTAAAAGAAGGGCGGATCATCCGATTTAAAGTGACCAAAAGCACGGAACTCGTTGAGATGCCTTCGCTCGTTGATAAACAGGAGAGTTTTGCAGTCGATATTTTAAAGAGCCGTGGATTGAAATACGTGATTCGCTACCAAACCTCGAGCAATCTGCATGGAGCTGTTGAGAAGCAGCTTTACAAGGGCAGGGAAATAAAAGAAGGGGAACGCATTCCAGTTGGTTCAGTTATTACGCTCATTGTGTGGCAAAATGCCATGGGGCCTCCTGTAGATAATATTGACCTCAATGGGATGACTTATGCCGAAGCCCTAAATGTAGTATCAGGCGTTGGCAACCTATCACTCACCTTGGTTTGTGAAGGATGTGCTACACGCGAGGATTCCTTGAGCGCTGTCATTGAAAGCCAAAACCCTGAATACCTAGAAGGTGTTCAAATACAGGCTGGAACACCGATTACCGTTTACGCCCGAAAAGGGGACGGACAATAAGATTAAAAGGCATGAAAAAATACCCGATTCTTTTCGTTATAACAGTTTGGAGCATGTTGGCTTTTGCCCAATATGAATCTCAGGCGCCCTTGACAGGTAATCCTGATCTGATGGGAAGAAGGAGCATAAAGCTTGATGGGGCAAAAAACAACGGAAGTTTCGATAGCACCTTCATTTATTATCCGGATACGCTCGATTTGCCTTTTTTTGACGAATTTTCCAGCAATCATTTTCAGGTTTATGACGTTGGGTTTAGCGATCCCGGCGTGACCAGTCAGAAAGAGTACCTGATCTTGGAAGAAGCCACGATGTTACCTGTTGGCAATACCTTCGCTTTGACGGCGCAACAAACATTTAGAAGGGTAGTGGACATTAATACTGCCACCTACGAGGATGTGCCGTTTGTTTCAACAACCTACCTAGTTGGTGATTTCGGTAATTTCCCTGTGGTTTACACACCGACAGATTTATACCCACCTTACTTTATTTACGACACCCTTGTCACTGGTGATGTGGCAGACACCGTTTGGATTCCCAATCCTGAGTTTAAGCAAGATTCTGCCACGCAGTTTTTTTACAGCCTAAACGACCCGAATGCATACTGGCTTGAAAAGCAGGCATACCATAATTACCGATTTGCGCTGAATCCTCGATCGTTAGGGGTAGTTTCTTTTGATGGTTTAGATGAACACGGTTATCCTTATGCTTTTGGCTCCACTCTTTCTAATTATGCGGACGTGTTGACATCTAAACCGATTGATTTGTCTTCTCAACAGCCTGGAGATTCGGTTTACTTTAGTTTTTTGTACCAAAAGGAAGGCTTGGGTGATGTGCCTGAGGCATCGGATTCTCTGGTGTTAGAGTTTTATGCTGTGGATTTAGACCAATGGTTCAGGGTATGGAGTGTGTCAGGCGGCGAGACATCCCCTTTCAAGGTTGGTCACTTGAAGGTTACGGAAGAAAAATACCTCAAAAAGGGCTTTCAGTTTCGTTTTAAAAATTTCGGTTCACTTTCTGGAATGCTCGATTTGTTCCACATAGATTACGTGCATTTGAGGCCCTTATCCGGTTATCAGGATACCTTATTTAAAGATTTTGCTTTTTCTTATCCGGTAGGCAGTTTAATCAAAAACTACACTTCGGTTCCATGGGATCACTATAAAAACAGTCCTGCAGGAAAAATGCAAAACGCCTTGCCAGTGATTGTGCACAACGGATCAAACTTGATGGAAAATAACCAAAACGGTACTGTCGTTGTAGCTTACAACGGGGCAACCGAACAAACCTATACCTTGCCAGGTCAAACCTTGTCTGGAGGTATGCCCAATTACAGCCCACTTACGACCTATACTTCGTTTCATGACCTGTCTGGTGCGAATGCATTTGATCCAACAAAAATGGGTGATGAACAATCCTTCCAAGTCAGGGCCTCGGCCACTGCTCAATTCCCGAATGATCCGCAGAACGATACAACCAAGGTCATTCAATATTTTGGCAACTATTACAGCTGGGACGATGGCACAGCAGAAGCCGCTTATGGTCCGACGGGAAATCAAGCACGTCTAGCGATCAGGTATGAAGCGTACGAGGAAGATTCCTTGTTGGGTGTTGCCATGCATTTTGTTCCAAGTGTCAATGACGTTTCAGGGAAGTTATTCTTATTAACAGTTTGGGCTGACAATGGAGGAGAACCAGGTCAAATTTTGTATGAAGACGATGTCTTTTTTCCCAGGCAACCGATTTATGAACCTGAACGAAATGCTTTTCATCCTTACTTTTTTCCCGACAATCTAAAACTTCCGGTTGGAAATGTTTTCTATGTTGGTTGGAGGCAGTTTGATTCCGACCGTTTGAATATTGGGCTAGATAAAAACCTTGATAACTCGTCTAATACCTTGTACAGTTTAAATGGCGGTGTTTCTTGGGTGACTTCATCCATTCCCGGTTCGGTTATGATTCGCCCTCTTTACTCGACCGCATTGAACGACGACATTGGTCTTGCCGTAAATCATAACACCTTGTCCGAATTTTCTATTTTTCCCAATCCGGCTTCCACCGAAATCCACGTAAAAGGAACCCAAGAGGTTGAAGTGGTAGATGTTTACTCCACGAGTGGTCAAAAAATCCAATCCCATCGGCAATCAACCGTTGACATTAGTATGCTTCCAAGGGGTGTTTATTTCCTGCAGGTAAATGGGTCATCAAGCTTCTATAAGTGTATCAAGCTGTAAGAAAATGTTGGATCAGGACGAACTAGAGCGTTCCGATGAGGATCTTTATGAACATTTCCGTTTTAAAGCTGATCCTGGGCAAGAAATAATTCGGGTAGATAAATTTCTTTTAGACCGCTTGTCAAACACTTCTAGAAGCAAAATCCAAACAGCCGCAAAGAATGGCACTGTTCATGTGAACGGCGCAATCATAAAACAAAATTATAAGGTAAAACCCGGTGATGAGGTTGCCATTGTTTTGCCTTATCCGATTAGGCAACTGGAGTTGATTCCTCAAGATATCCCCTTGAGCATTGTTTTCGAAGACGACGAGTTAATCGTAGTGAACAAGCCTGCAAACATGGTAGTCCACCCTGGATATGGGCACTACTCTGGCACGTTGGTAAATGCACTAGTTCATCATTTCGGGAATCTGCCTGAGTTAAATGAAGAATATTACGGACGTCCAGGATTGGTTCATCGAATAGATAAACACACTACCGGATTACTTGTAATTGCCAAGACCGAAAGGGCATTGAATAAATTGGCAAAGCAGTTTTATGATAAAACAACTGAACGCAAATACCAAACCCTGGTTTGGGGAGATGTGAAAAAAGATGGCACCGTTAATGCACACCTCGGAAGATCGCCCAAAAACCGAAAAATGATGACGGCCTTTCCACAAGGTGAAACGGGTAAACATGCAGTGACACATTACCGGGTTTTGGAACGTTTTGGTTACGCCACCTTGTTGGAGTGTCAGTTGGAGACTGGAAGGACGCATCAGATTCGCGTCCACATGAAGCATATAGGCCATCCAGTATTTAACGATTTGGAATATGGAGGCAATAAGTTGCTTTTTGGTCATCCTTCACAGTCTTATCAGCGATTTATTACTAATTGCCTTTCGTTGTTGCCAGGACAGGCACTCCATGCCGCTACACTCGGTTTTAAGCATCCCGCAACAAACGAGTACCTCGTCTTTTCCAGTCCTGTTCCGGATGAATTTGCGCTATTAGTCAATAAATGGAGGGAATTTATAAGCGGGAAACACCTATTTGAATAATATCAAAGGCGATAAAACATGAAATTTCAATGCGTTCATGTGCTTGTTTCAAATTTCTTTCGTTATTTTTACGCATCTTGAACCTAATTGGATGGCTTTACGGCTTTCTTTATTGCGTGTTCTTGAGATAGAAATCGTTTAATGAAAATAACTACCATGCTTAAAAAAACGCTACTTCTTCTGGTTGCTTTCTTCATGTTTACTTCGATCTTCAGTCAATCTAAATACATTGATGAAGCAAACAAGTATTACAATAGCCTCAATTATTGTGAAGCGGCTGAGAAACTTGCTTTGGCTTACAACAAGATTGTAAAAACGAATGAGAAAGCGCTAATGATGAAGGCAGAAATGGCCTTTAAGACTGCTGAATGCTATAGGTTTACTGACCGTTTTAGGGATGCTCATGATTGGTATGAACGGGCAGTGCTTCTCGATTATCAAAAACTCGTACCTGAGATACATTTCAATAATGCCGAGATGCTGCGAATGATGGGCGAATTCGAAAAAGCAATTAAAAGTTATGAGCTCTATCAAAAGATTGTTCCTAATGACACGCGTGCAGAGGTTGGTGTTCAGTCGTGCAAGGCAGCCAAAGACTTTAAGGCGAATAAAACCAGGCACAAGGTTGAAAACCAAACGGCTATCAATAAAGGAGGACTGGAGATGGTACCTGTATTTGGAGATGGAAAAGAGACTAAGATGTATTTTTCTAGCAGTCGAAAAGGTTGTGTTGGAGGATTAGACCCTATTTCTTGCGACAGTTACACCGATATTTTTGTCTCTGAAATTGATAAAAACAACCATTGGGGCGAGCCTAAATCAATCGATGCGATGGGGAAAATCAATACGGATGACCATGAAGGGGCTGTATGTTTCGATGGTAAGTACAGAAAAATGTTCTTTACGCGTTGTCCAAGTATCAAAAAACAAAACCTAGGATGTGATATTTGGGTGACTGAAGTGAAAGGTAAGGATTGGACAGAGCCCATTCGTTTGAACCTTAAAAACGATGACAGCGTATCCGTTGGCCACCCATGTGTTACGGACGATGGATTGTTTCTGATTTTTGCGTCAGATATGTCGGGAGGACAAGGAGGAAAAGACCTTTGGTATGCTACGTACGACGCTAAAAAGAAAGAGTGGGGAGGCGTAACAAACCTTGGCCCCGATGTCAATACACCTGGAAATGAGTTGTTCCCAACGTTCGGAAAGGATGGAAGCCTATACTTTGCCTCAGATGGTTACGTTGGACTTGGTGGATTGGATATGTTTAAAGCTAAAAAATCGGAGGGCGAAATGAAATGGTCAGCACCAGCTAACCTTGGATATCCCTTGAATTCCGAAAACAACGATTACGCGTTGTATGAAATAGATGACAGAATTGGTTACTTTACGTCAGAACGTAAAGATCCTGAGGGGCATTTTCAAGCCGATATTTACCGTTATGAATTGCCGCCGAATTTATATGATTTACGCGTAATTGTGACGGAATTTGGTAAAAAATCGATTAAAATTCCAGACGTTCAGGTAAAGGTTAAATCTACGGACGGTTCTACTTGGGAAGGTTACACAAAAAAAGATGGATCTACCCAGTTATGGGA
>Ga0315902_10005922_pt1 | contig 17100 bp, 26 predicted proteins | sample LakEriMetagenome_9_FD_203523 | JGI IMG/M metagenome (GOLD analysis project Ga0315902, IMG submission 203523) | Freshwater fungal communities from buoy surface, Lake Erie, Ohio, United States - Buoy 12 MA117 | ecosystem: Environmental > Aquatic > Freshwater > Lake > Lake biofilm | place: USA...
CTCATCGCCTGACGCTAACTTCTTCTGCTTCTCAAGGTCGCGGAGCCTGCTTTCATCGCTGGCAATATCTTTCTTCAATAGTGCCGTCTCGCTGTTTGCTAACTCGCTTTCCTTTTTAAGTGCAGCGGCTTTGTCTTTAAGTTCTTTTGCAAGCGCAGGGTCATTACCAATAGCGTTCGGGTCAAAGCCAGCCCATTCCCAAGCCATGCCATCAACAACCTTGTACACATGACCATCTTTGGTGACAGTCTTGCCGTCTTTTAGTGGGTCGATTTGTGTTAGTTGCCCATCTGCCTCATTGCGGGCGTATGGCAATCCAGAAATACTATCCCACAAGGGGCCGGACTTGCTATATTTTTTCATCACCCCACCTGACGGGGCGGTGATAGGCTTAACTACTCGACTTGCTCCTGTTCCTTCAGTAAAGAATGCAATCGCCCCTTCTTTGTATTTGCTGGCCGCATCTTTAGCTTGTTGAGCGGCTTCGCGCTCCATAGCCTTTTGCCCCTTGATTCGTTCACGCTCGGCGCGGGCGTTGTTCTTTTCTATCTGGCGGAGATTGCGTTCCGCTTGCCGCATGACATCCGTAAGCCCGTAGGATGAGGCTTCGTCTCGGATTCTAGATACTCCCATGCTGTCTCCCGAACGCATGGCCGATTCAAGGTCGTTTCGTATTCCCATTAAATTTATTATCTATTTTATCGTGTTAACCAAAGTATCTAACTTGGCCATTGATTGTTACAAATCTGCCACCGCTTCCGCTGTTTCCTCCTCCGCCTCCACCGCCTTGCCCGCCTCCCATGCCGCCGCCGTTGCTCCAGCCGGTGTTGTTTGATGACAGCGGCTTGCCGGTAGTATTTGGAGAGCCTGGAGTATATGTTGTATTTTGGGTGGGGTCTTGTGGCAGGCCCAAATTAAGATTTCCGTTGGCGTCCAACTCCCCGCCTCCCCCGCCCTGGTCTCCGCCTTGATTTGATAGCTTTGGGATTGAAGCGTATGGGTTATCCCCTTCTTTATTGCTTGATTGATTCCATTTCGCATTCTTGGAGTTCTCATCCCTTTTCGCTTTCGCATCCGCTCTTTTTTGATCGGCTTCCGCTTTTTCTTTTTCTTTGCGTTCTTTGTTCCCTTCAAAAAATTTCTTGCTGCCCAATGGGTCAAGAGTAGAATAGCCTTCATCTATTGCGCGTTGACGCTCATCTGCTTTGTATTGGGCGTCTCGCCGGCTGTCTGCCTCCGCTTCCAATCTGGCGTTGCGTTCTTTAGCGGTTTCGCGGGGTTGTGGGCCACGGTTCCCTCTGCCACCGCCACCGCCGCCGCCGCCGCCTCTGCCCGGAGGTTCTTGAGGTGGTTTCTTTGGCTCTGGTTTTTTCTCATCTGGTTTTTCTTTGCCGCCGCCGCCGCCACCGCCGCCTTGATTGCGATTATTCCCTTGGTCGCGATCATCTATCCCGTCTCTATTTCTGTCTTGAAAGTCAGCAGTGCGGGGGCCGCGATTGACAGGATCAGCGATTGGTGTGATTGGTTTCCCGTCTTGCCCTGGTAGTTGGCCTGCTCTTTTTAACTTGTCATACTTGGCCTGTTCTTCCGGCGTCCCATTAGCAAGGCGTTGGGCTTCAGATGGCGTGATTGTCGGCACTCCGCCTTGCCTATTTTTAACAAGTTCAGCGGCTTCTATTTGAGCCGGTGTACCTTTTAATCCATGAAGAGAATCTAATGCAGGGCGACTCATGCTCAATGTGTGATTCCCTGTTTCGTCTTTTGTTTGTTTTCGTAGAGCAATTTCATCTTTCGCACGCTTGTCGCCGGCTGCTGCCGCTTTTTCCAAAGCCCACGATTCCTCTGGAGTAGTACGAGCATAGGGGGATTTGCCTGTGAAATTGTTTGCTGGCTGTTGTTTTGCTACCTCTATCTGCGCTCGCTGGTCGCCACCATTTGCCCGGCGTTGCAAGTCCTCCATATCAACATCCTCTTTTCTCCTAATGCCGGATTTAAGTGTTCCCGGTTCCTCTATTCGTCCGCCGGCGCCGCCTTTCGCCTTAGCCTTTGCATCAATATCCGCTTCGCGCTTTGCGTATCGGGCTGCTTCCTCCTGCGATAAGCCTGCGTTTAGTCCTTGGACTGTGTAGTTGGCTCTGTTCTGCTTATCAATGAGCCGATTTAATTTATCTGTATCCCCGTCTGCTTGAGCCTCGCGAATGTCCTGCTTGAGGTTAAGCATTTCTTTCTTAAACTTTTTAGGATCGGTGTAGTTGAACTCGGGGGTAACGCTGGTATCTGCCCCAAAAGAAGGACGCTGCATGGGAGGCCTGTTGTTTGGTTGCTCAAATTCGGGGGTGTATGGATTATCGCCACCACCCCAAGGAGGCATTGGGTATGGTTTGCTGCCAATGCCACCTCCCGGTTTGATTGGAGGCTTGTTGCCCTTATCGTCAACAAATTCGCTGGGCAATTTCGAGGGGCGTCCGCCGATATTGTCTGGCCCTGTGTTGCGAATTTCTTGGGGCTTCTCCGGCCTTACCGCATTAGGGTTGGCTCGGAGCCATTCTTGGTACCTAAGACTTTCTGGCCCTCTTGATGAGCCATCCCATTTGGGAGGAGGTGTTCCGGTTAGCGAAGATTGGATTGGCCTTGAATTTGGTTGTTGCGGGCTTTGCGGAGCATTCCAAGCGGCGGATGGCGTCCCTGCTGGGTTCATTCCGGGCGGTAGTCCTTTGATAAAGTTGGGATGGTTTTCAAAAGCCTGCCGCTCGGCTTCGGTTGGCATGATGAACCCTGGCTTAAAGTCTGCGGGGGTAGCAATGTTCCCTTTGTTACGGAACTCGGGCGGGAGTCCTCCGGGGCCAATTTTAATGTCGCCGGGTTTTGTGCCTTGAGTTTGCTTCGCTGTATCGCGAGCAGCAAGTTGCTCTGCTGTCATAGGCTTTATGTTCCACTTGTCGCTATAACTTACATCCATGCCTAAAGATCTTGCTTTGTCGGTAAGTTGTCTTTGCCGCGCGCCTATATCTGACGAATGTTGTTTTGCTGAACTCCAACCCATGCCCATGTCCACGGCAGGTTGCTTGGGAAGACTTTGTAACATCCTTAAAATTTGATCCGGGTCATCTGGAATTGGAGAGTTGTCCACTTTAGGGAAGTTGGCGGTGGAATATCTGTCGGTCGGTTTGCCGCCCATGTTTCGTGGCCCTGTATCATACCTTCTGTTCATAGTGACAGGTTGCATACTGCGTTCGCCGGCTGGCCCCTCATAATTTGCTAACCAAGCCGGTAGTCCGCTTTTGGGCGTTCCATTGTTTGATAAGTTTGAGTTTTTTGCAGCCATAAGTTTTGTTCTGTTTATTGTTTAATGTTTCGGCAAGATCAATGGTAAAGTTTGGCGCAATGCTACATGGCGTCCTCTGCCGCCTGCGCTCTTGCGGCTTCGCGTTGTAGTTGTTTTTCGGTTGGCTGTTTAGGGCCGAGTTGTTTAATCCCCGGAGTAACAGGCGCAACTTTTCGAGCGGCCCGTTCCGATTTGAAGGCAATGGCATCCACGACATATTGAGGGAGCTTCTTGCCGCCGGCTAGTCCGCCTTTATTAAGGACATCTACAATAGCCAGCATTCTTCCGTCAACGGTTCGCACGGCCTTTTCTTCGCCGCGCAATGTAAGTCGGTCTTTCCTGTTCAAGTCTTTTGTCAATCGTCTAGGCTTGCGGAATTTCCTTGTCTTCTCAGCATCAGGGTTGGGCGGGACAACTTTAGACAGTTCGATGATGGCTTTCCGAGCTTCAAGGTTTCCGTTTTGTGCAACCTTGATCAATTCAACCCGAGCCACCATAGCTTCTTGAGTTAATCCAGCGGCGGCGGCGGCAAGTTCGGCCACGCTTTTTCCTGACTCGTCAATGAAGATTCGGCTTGGTGTTTTGATGGCCATTCTTATTAGCGCATTCCTGTTGGTTTTACGGGGTCAACTTCTTTAGCGGCATCCGCGCCGCTTCCGAAGAAGCGTACCTGTCCATTGATGACGCGGAAACTTCCCCCTGATTGGCCTGTTCCTTTAGTTGAAGCGGGTTGAGATGCTTTTCTTTTGGCTGCATCGCTTTGCTTTTTAGATTCTGCCGATTTGCCAAGACCTCCGCTGATATACATATCATCGAGCTTGACTGCGTTCCCCTGCATATCGCGATAGGGTTGTGTGGAGGCTGGCTCTATTGCGCGGCCTTTGGTTTTAGATTGGTTTGTAACCAGATTGCCTCCGGCAATGGATTGATTATTCGCCAATTTAACTCCATAGGTAGGATGCCCGTCTTTATCAACGCCTGTCTTTACCCAATTCAAAGGTTCGCCGGTTGGCGTTTGTCCCGGTAGCGGGTTTGCTCTTGATCCCGGCTTGCCAGAATTGTCAAACGCTACGGCGTCCTTGTATTGCTGAGTTTGTTTCAAGGCTTCGCGTTGGGCTAACGCCTGCTCTCTGTTCAGTGGTTGTCCCTTTGGGACATTGGCTTTCATTCCCGGTACAGGGATTCCATATCGCGGATCGCCGTTGGAGTCATAGGAGCCAGTCCATACAGCTAGAGCTTGATTGTTCCCAGTGATTCCCTGCTTGGCCAGCAAGGCTTCCTTGGTCGGACGCCCGCCTGTTGACCAATCTGCTTGGCGTTGCTTGTCTGCGTCGATAGCTTTCTGTCGCATCGCAAGCACTTGGTCTTTTGGCAATGGGCTTCCTTTGGGAAGATTGACCTTCATGCCGGGAACGGGAACGCCATAAATAGGGTTGCCCGCATTGTCGTAACTCCCGCTCCATACGCTGCCTGATGGCATCACCGTCTTGTAGTCGGGCATTGAGCCGCTCCGCTCTGCTTTTTGAATATTCGATAAGTTACGCGCCGCATTTGAATCCCCTCGCGCCGCTCGTACTGTAAGCTCCCTTACAATTGCTTCGGGCAAACCGGCTGAACGAACTGGCTTTGGGTTTAAGTTACTTGCTCCTTCACTGGGGGGGCGATAGTTTGTGCTTGCCATTTCTTCTTTGGCATACTTTTCAGCCTCGGCTCGGCTCATCCCTCTGTTCATGCCTTGCCATATTGCATTTTCTAAAACAACAGTTGGCGCTGTCCTGCCATATACGGGTTGGTTAAGAGCGTCATACCCAATTACTCCAGGCGGAGTGCTTGCAGGCTTGGCGCTTGTAGAGCTAGCGGTTTTTTTAGTTGCCTTTTGGGGAGGATTATATTTGCGTTCTTGGGCTGCGGCCAAAGCGGCGACTTCTTCGGAATCCATGCCGGGAGGGCGAGGCTTGGGCGAGCCGTCCGGGTTGCGTCCAAAAAGTGGTTCTCGGATTGTGCCTTCCGGCACTGACCGCAAAGGTTGCGTTTGGGCCTGCATCCTTCTCTGATGTTCTTTCTCCCCGGTTTCCGCTTGAATTTTCCATTCTTCGTATGTCGGGAATCCACCGCCTGTGGCGGCGTACTTTTTCGCATCAGCTTCAAGGTATTTTCTCGTCTTGTTTGTTGTGTCGAGAATTTGTCGCAACTCATCGTCAGGCCTATTCGGGAACTCCCGCCTTGCATCTTCCAATGTATTGATTCTTAAAAGACGCTCACTGCTTTCTTTTTTTTGAAGCGCGGAATTGTAGGAATATCTTAACTTGGCTTCATTATCAGCCAAGCCTCGCTCAATCAACTCGCGATCTGTTCTTTGCCTCATGCTGTTACGATAAGGCTTTGGACTTTCCTCTCCGGCTTTTATCTTTGCGGCGTAACGCTCCCATGCTTCTGGCGTTGCATCCTTGGAAATCATCATGTCGCCCCACTGGATGTCATTGGGGATTTGCGAGTAGTCCTTCCCGTAGGGGTCAACGGCTTTTCGATTTTTGAACTGGCGCGACATGGGGATTATTGATCGTTAAAATAAATACTGGCGCAACGAAAAGTTTAGCCGCTTCGCGGTCAAAATGTCACGATGCGGCAAGCGGTATCAACGCAACTCGGCGGTTAGGGTTTTGCTTTGGGAGTAGTAGTTAATGCGCCGCGCTTCCCGTGCCAGTTTGGTTTCGACGCTTTCTAAAATCTTTGCAGCTGGTAGCACATGGGCGGTAATTGCCATCGACATCACCCAATCATCATGCGCTCCATCGGCGGCGGCTTCTGTGCCATCAGAGTGAACGATAAAGTTGCGTAGCTCGGCGAGCATTCGTGGACACGGCACAATCAATTCGCGTTCGCGGATGAGTGTCGCTAGTTCGCCAATGATTTGTCTTTTGGAACTGGTGTTGGTTTGAAAGCCGGGAACAAGAATTGTTTTCCCTGTGCCTGTCTTTTTTCGCATCCACAAACTTGCTCCATGCCGGCGCAAAAGCTCGATGATGCCATGAAGGTTGTTGACTTCGGGGGCCATGAGGCAACCGCCGTAAAATTTCGACATGAGCGCGATGCGTTCCGCCACAATGTCCAAGTCCTTTTGTCTATCGTCTGGCATGAATGCGGCGACTAGCGCGGCTTTGTGGCTCTCTTGGGAGGCGTCAATGTAGGCTGCCCGCGCCACAATCGTTGCATGGCAATCGGTTTCTTTGCGGCTTCCACTCGCTTGTTCGCCGGTCATAAAATCATTGGCTCCGATATAGCGTTTGTTCTCGGAGGGCATTTCCCAAATGCGAACCCATGCTTCATGCTTCGCGGTTTGAATAAAAATAGGAAGGCTTGCGCCTTCGGGTTGATCGAGGATTCCGTACTTCGGATCATGTTGCAGGGAAATATAGTCTCCCATTTCATCAAGCCCCTCTTGGTCGAATCGCCCGGACCCTGATTGCAGGAAGCAACTGATCGGATCGGAGGGATATTCCTGTTGGAACTTGCGCGGATCTCCACCGCAAGCTGGCGAGTCGATGATTTGTCTGCGCCATTTGAGTTTGTCGGCGGTGACGCCTTGGCGTTCGACCAAAGCAATCTCTCCGTTGTATCGGCTCTCGCCATCGAGGTCATGCAGGATGGATTGTTCCTCGCCTTCGGCGAGCTTGGCGCGGCTGTCATCAAATTCATACCACGGCGCGAACACTTTGATATAGCCGTTGCCTTCTTGTCCGGCTTGAAATTCTTCAAAGCTCACGGCGCTTTGCCATGTCGTGTAGAAAACTCCCTGCGTTCCGTTGGGTGTGGATTCGATGATGACGCAACTTTGTGGAAGGTTTGGAACGGAGTTCATCACCGATTGCATCACATATTCGCCCGAGGTTTTGCCTTTGCTTCGGTAGTGTGCGGCCTCGGAGGCTAGGAGAAAATGGATGTCACCGCCCATGCCGGCGCGGGGATCGTTCGCGGTTTCCTCATACACCTTGCTTCCGTGGGAAAAGTTGCGCTTGCTCAATCCTGGTTCGTTTCCCCATCCAAGAAATTTGTCATGCTCGACATATCGGTTCCATGTTTCCATGAGCTTCGCCGTTGTTCCAAGATCGTCGCCGAGAACTGCGCCGTATCCCATGTAATTTCGCAAGTGCGTGTAGCATAGCGCGAGCGATACGGTGGAGCTTCCCTTGCGTCGAGGTTTTAGGATGATGATGCGGCAAGGTTTTTGATTGTCCCGGCACCATCGGTAAACCGCGAACACGCGGGCTTGAAAGCTGTTGGCTGTTGGCCGGATCAATTCGCCTGCGCGGTTAAGGATTGTTCCGTAAACCTCGAACCAGATTTGCGGGTTGTCTCGTATCTTGAATGATTCAGCGTCGTTTTTCATTTGTCTATTGTTCCGGCAAACTCCAAGTCAACCATGCGATGGCTTTCCCTGTATCGACAACATCGGCGGCTGTCACGCAGTTGTCGCTAATGATTCCATGATCTTGCAGGAGATTCATCGTCTCAACTTCGTTGAGTTTATTCTTTTCGATATAGTGTTGGAGGCTGTTCTTTTTCAATCTTTGGTAAAGGCTGTGTCATGGGCGTTGCGCCCGAGTTCGGCGTGATAGGTGTGGGGCGACATGACTTTGTAATCAAATGCATGGTCGGGCTTCACAAAGGAATCGTCGCGCCAGATGATTCGATTGTTGGGTTGGGCGGCGATTTGTCCGCTGCCATCTTCCAGCAAAAGCAAGTGGTAGCATTTATGTTCGGGAGGGTAGAGGCTGTAGCCATTGTCGGCATGGTCGAGCGTGAACCAGTAACTTGCCGGCACTAGGGAGCCATCGCGCTTGTGGTAGTGGCATCCCATTTCGCGGAGGTATTCATAGCGGGTGACGCTGAAATCCCATCCGTGGGAATCCCACATTTGAAGATCGGTGAGGGGATGTGTCGGGGCGTTGCTGTCCGGCGGTTCCCATCGGAGCATTTGCAGGGGTATCCTGGCCCATTGCGCCCCGCTCTCGCATAGGATGGAGAAATGCAAAGCTCGGCTCGGAATGCTGGTGACTCCAAAAATCACGCAAGGTTCCAAGCCGGTTGTTCCGTCCAGCCCTCGGAGGATGTCGCGGCTGACATATCCGTAAAGGTGCTGGGGAATCGAGGCGTTCTGGCAATGATGCGGATTCATTGGGTGATAGATTTGTAAAAGCTCATCGTTTTGGATTTCGGTTTAGGTTTCTTTGGGAGCCGCTTCCGTTTCTTCTTGATGTCTTTGTGCTGCCAAGTTTCGCAAACGAGTTCGATGGTGAAATAATAATGGTGCTTCGCACACATTCTTTTCCGGGCGACTCCCGTTTCTGTTGGCCGCGACTCGATGACGCATGATCGTTTTTTGCATTTCGGGCAGTTCACTTTTTCTTTGTTTTGTTCATTTTAATCCGTATTCTTTATCATTGTTTTAATCCATCCACCAACCTCTGAATGTATTGCGTCTAAAGCGGCTTGCGCGGATTTCAGCAAAAACAAAGCCTCATCGCGCTCTTGTTTCATGCGCTCGAAATCCAGCGTTCTCAAATCGACATCTTGTAGAGCATCGGCCATTTTAACTCTCGCCTCGTCGCGCTCATCTCGTAGAGTTTTTGATAAATTACTAACTTCATCGAGCGCAATAGTTAGATTTTTGATAATCCCCTGCTGTTCTTCATTCGTCATAAAATTCGCTCCATCTTTGCCGCCGTTCTTTTCGGCGGCGGTATTCTTTGATTATGGATTTTTGGCCGAGAAAATAACTAGCCAGGCAGGCCGCTAGGGAAAGCGCCACAAGGGCCAAGGCGTCTAATTCATTTTCCATTTTTAATGTTGGGAGTTCGCCGGCTTCTGTTGACCCCATTTTTGCCTGTGTTGGGAGTTCGGTTGAACCAGTTCGGGAAATGCCCAAAGTCTCTGGCTTGTGTCACGGATTTGTTTTGTCCGCATATTTCGCATTTCCCATAGTGCCATGTGGAAACATGATTCTTGGGGATTCCTCGGCCATGCTCCTTGCCGCAGGATTCGCAGGCCCAATCCGGGTATTCCTTCCCTTTGATTTTCTTGATGTTGGTTGTGATTTTCATTGGCTTTGTTCTCGCTACCAATTTTCCTCGCCACAAAATTCTCGTTCTAATTGGATGATTCTTCGCGCAACCCTTCGGCGTTTCATTGCCGCTTGGCTCCGCGAATTAAACCCCATCGGCTGGCCATTGTCCCAAACCTCATGGGCTTTCAGCCATTCTTTCATCTTGGCTTCGTCGGGATCGTTGGCTCGGAACGCCTCGTCTCTGAATGGGGACTTCCTTTTCATTTCACTAGCTGTCCGCACAATGGGCATTCGTAGAGGTTGGCTCGCTTGTCGGCTTGTTCTCTGGCGAGGATGTAGGCGACAACCAGATAAATCCCGATTATCACCACGGCGGCGGCTATTGTTTTTAGTTTCTGAGTCGGCATGAGTTATTCTTCAAATGATTTTGACTCAGCGTTCAGGCGCGGGTGGGTTATCCGCTGGACGCTTTTGATTTTACCCGGCTCGATCCCTAGCCGTTGCGCTACGCTCTCGGCATTCGGGCTGGATATTGCAAAGCGCCGGCTGTCTTTGCAGATGGCGAGGTAAATTCCTTGGATGTTGGTTTTCATTTTTTAATAAATGTTACTGGAAACTTTTTGAATTTTGATGTAAATGTTTGCTGTTGTATTTATTCCTTAACAAATGTTCCCTCGGGCGTGAGATAGCCTTTGCGGTCTTTGATTTGCTCATAGGCGCTGTCCAAGCATTCCGCGATTTTGATTTCCTCGATGGCACAATAATTGATGAGGCACACCAGGATGTCGCCTACGGCGTCAATAATGCCGGCCTCGTCGCGTTTGGCGTGAGCGTCGGCCAGTTCCCCCATTTCGCTGATCGCTTTCAATAGCTGGCTGGTCGATGTTCCGTTCTGGATGATTTTTCGCGCGGTTGCCCACGCGATGATTTTGTTTTCGGTTTGTTCGTAGGTTGGTTTCATTGGTTTTGGTTTTTCCTGTCTTGTCTCCCCACTGGGTTATGTGTGGGGAAATTCTGGTTTTTTTGGCGGCTTCCCTAGTGAAGCTCCATTATTCCCCTCAAATGTGTGGGGGATTTAGAAAACCCCTCAAATGTGTGGGGAGTTGTAGAAGCTCGTCTTGGCGGGCGGCGTATCCTTTGCCGTGTCCGAAATCTTTCAGGCGGGTGGGTTGCAGTAACTCCGCGCTGGTCATAAAGCCGGCCAATCGGTAGGTCGGAAATGTCCCGATTATTAACGCGAATAAATCTACTGCGTCGGTTTTCCACGGCACTGCCAATAGATGCCCATTTGTATGGCGTGTGGCTTTTACATCGACTCGCTCGCCGGTTCTGAGTATGCAGTCGGCGTCGGGCGTGTGTCCGATTTCTGTATCTGGATAGATATTGAATAGTTTGCAGAATGCAATCTCGGCCCCGATTCCTTCCAAGTCGGTTTCCTCGCTGGATTGCGGGCCGATTTGTTTATCCGTTCTTCCTTTCGCCCTGGCTTGTTCGTGTCGCATTTTTGCAAGGAATCGACTTAATTTTTGCTCGGATTCGTTAAGGGTTATCATTTGTCAATCGTTTCGGCAATAACAGGCAATTAAAGCGGCTTGACCTCGATAATTTTCGACGCAACCGCAAAGCGAGTGATGTCGGCGGTGTTTCGGAGTTTGAATTTCCTCATGGCGTTCTCCCTATGCTTCTCCACCGTCTTGATGCTGATCCCCAGGCGGTCGGCAATCTTCTGGTTAGTATCCCCGAGGGCGATCAATCGGATTACTTGGGCTTCGCGTTTGGTTTTTACCCTCCCTCGCGGGAGTCCGTTGGGTTTTGGTGCGCCCAAAATTGCCATGATCAGTTTTTTTGGGCCGTCTGTGCGTTTTTTCATAATCAGTTTCTCCTCCCGAGGCTCTGCCCCGGACCCCGATCCTCGCCGGATGGGCGTTCGGGGGTAACACGGGGGGGTTCGTGGGCGCTTTGCGCCGGCTTTTTCGATTTTTTCCGTTGTCGCGGGAGATATTCGCCGTCCAACCCCTCCCCGTAGCAGTTCGGACAGCCGTATTTGTCATCAGTCCACATTTCAAATCCACAAAACCGGCAATTCATATCACCATTTTTTCTTATCGGCCCACCAGGCCGCGCTCATCTTGCCTTTCGCGATGTTTTTGGCGTGTCTTGCTTTGAAAGATTCTCGGCGGGCGCGATATTCGGCGCTCTCGCCTTTCTTTTTAGGCGATCCGCTCACTCCTTGCTGTCCAAAGCGGATCAGTTTTTCGAGCGGGCCTTCTTTCGCGACAACCGCATGGCTTTTCGTGGGATGGTTCGGGGTTTTTTTTGGCTTATTGTATTCGGTAAAGCCTTTCTTCTTGTAGGCGTCCTTCATTTTTCCTCCTTTGTTGCCGGTAATAATTTATTTTCCTCGATGTGGATTTGCTGCCGGGCCTCGCTTTCCGCGATTCGTCGGCGTAATTCGTCCAGCGGGATGAACTCTTGCTGAACCGTGTGTTCAATCTTGTCGCCATACTTCTTGGCGTTCCATTTTCCTATTAGGCGCATTCTTGTGTCGATTCGCACTCGTTTGTCGGCGGGGTCGAGAATCGGATCGTCGGCGATTTCGATGCATTGGTCGGCGATCACATGGGTTCCGGCCTCACGGGCGCGCGCGGAGAGTTGGGAAAATTCCCCATTTTCTCGTTCCCATTTAAAAATCGTGGTGATGTCTGGCATATGGGGGAGAGCGCAAATTGATTTCATCGTGTTGCCTTCGGAAAGCAGTGTGATGATTTCCTCGACCAATTCCTGCGAGTATTTCGAGGGGCGGCCCCGGCCTCGTTTTATTTCTGCTGGCTCGGTTTTTTCGGTGTCTGACATTTTGCGGATTTTGCTTTAAATTTTGTGTTTGACCTTAAATCGCGCGTTTAAGTAAAATATGTATTACTACTCCTTTTTATTTACTGGTTTCTCCCCGATTTTTTTCCGTATTAACGCGCCAGTAATTCCGCCGTCTTTCTCAATGAGAATCGGCGTGTGTCCTGTTTTTAGCGTTTCGATAATCCAATCGTAGGCTTCCCTAAAGTTCGTGATTTTCGCGTGGATTTCCGCGCCGGCCTTTAATGCCTTTTCTTCGCTCAAAGTCATAAAGAAATCCGTCACCGGCTGTGGGCCAGATTTCTTCAAAGCCATTCGTTTCAGATAAATTGTGACGCTGGTTTTGCGGCCAGCTAGTCGCCGCGAGAAAAATGTCGCGTGATTGCTGTTTTCGGCGTCATTAACCACGCTCGGAATCATGTAAATTTCGTTCGCGTCGTAGGGGCCGCTGAATTTTTCGCAGCCCTTCAATTCCGTTTTTGTTGATGCCCGGAAATATAAAAGCGGGTTGGTCGATTTAAGCATAAGCGGTGGTTCCGTTTTTTAAGTGTTGGTTTCCATCTTGCAGGGCCATCCAGAGCATTTTTGCCAGCGGCTCCACTTGGTGCGGGCGGTATCTGCCAACCACAGAGGGCCAGTTCCAGATTCGAGCCTCGATCAGACCGCCGGTATGATCCAAGCTCCAGCCAAGTTGCAGGTTTTCGCACTTGCCAATCATGTAATCCGCGGTGACGGCGGGATTGTCGGCGGGATAGTCCTCGACAAATTCCTCCAGGGTGTCGGCTGGTAAATTTCTCATTGTGTCAAATGTCTCGGCAGATTAAAATGGGATGTCATCTTGGCTCTCGTGGCTTTTTTCTACATGACGCTGTATTTGCTTTACGGCTTGATCCAAAGGGACTGCGTCTTTTGCGTTGCCAAGAATAGGCAACTGCAATCCGCTTTCGCGTTCTTGCTTGGTCATGCTCTGCTTCACGATCAGTTCGCCGCTTTTGGTTTTCAGAATAATGAAGTTAGCATAAAGCGAATCTGTTCCGTTATCGCGCTTAAATTCTTTAAAACGGGTTTTATCTAATTTTTTTAGGTCGATTGAAAATGTGATCATTTTTAGGTTGTTGGTTGTTGGTTTATCTGGGGAAAATAGTCTGAGGTATCATAGAGTTTTGTTATTTGTCAATCGTGTCGGCACACTTTTGATACTCTGATTTAGCAGCGCGATATCTTTCAGCTTCTTCATCAGTCCATCCTTTTGGGTTTATATTTTTTATGCCTGCTATTTTTAATAATTTGAAAAATCTTTCATATTTCTTAACTGCCTTCCACCCCCACCTCAAAATTTCTCCATTCCTATCAACCCACCAATAATTTTCATTATCAGTTTTTATAGTTTTGCATGAAGTGACCTTACCAACCCAATGAGGACTTTTATCATTTTTTAGTCGTGTTCTTGGTTTTATGTCCGCAAAACCAATTACTATTAAATCTCCTGCCTTGTATCCTCTTCTGTCTATGATGTTTCCAGTAGGAGCTTTTGTGACATCAATTATTTCATTTATAAGTTTATCTGTCATGTTCTGTGTCAATGATTTTTGTGAACTCCGATAACCGCCGGAGGATCGGCTCGCCGCGATCCGACGAGAGCATTTTCAAAAAGGTTGTTCCCTCTGCGTTTGCAGTCCAAATGACCGGCATTTCGTGGCTAGTGCGGTGTTCCAGTAAGTCAAAAAATTCCAATTCGGCCCTCTCGGTGAATTTATTTTTCCCCAAATCATCAATAAGCAAAACCCTTACTTTTCGGCATTTTTCTAAAACTTCTTCGGCTGTTGCCTTGAGTTGCGCGTTATCCTGCCATTGGTCAGCACAGGCTTTTGCGTATTGCGTGGCTGTCAGTCCATAAACTCCAACCCCGCTAAAATGCAAACGCTTTAAAAGTAGCCATGAGGCTCGAGTTTTCCCGCTGCCAGCCTTCCCGACAAACGCCAGCCCTTGTGGCGAAACCTTCCAAGTCCTGCATTCGCGCAGAAATGCCGCTGGAATGCGATTTAGGTCGCTTTCGCGGTAAATGGGTGGACAGAGGCTAAAAAACGCTTCTTGGCGGCGTTCTTGCTCTTCTTTGGCCTGTTTACGCTTTAATTCCTCAATGCGCTCGATATCGCAAGACTCGCACAGGATTTTCATTGTTGGGAAAAACCGTGCAAAGTCCGATCCCGGCATTGGGACGAGATTTTCGCAATCTAGGGTGGCGCAGGGTTGCATTATTAAATTGTTCTGATTTTCCATGCCCATTTGCTTTCTTCAGTTTTTTCTGGTGCTAAAACCGGCTCGGTCTTGCCGAGCCACATAATGACAAACTGCCGTGTTTTTTTCCGTCCAGGTCGGGCTGTAAGCCATGCGTCCATTTTGCGGGACTCGGCTTGCACATCAATATCTGGATGATGCCGTCTCATTTCTTCCCAAAACTCTTCATCGAGCGTGTAGGCATTAGTGTGCCGTGCGGCGGAAACGCCGCCTTCTTCTCCTTCCTTTCCATTTCCATTACTTTCCTTTCCTTTCCTTTCCGTTGGGTTGGAGCTTGGCTTTTGCTTGGATTGTGCTTGGGTGTCTGCTTGGGTTGTGCTTGGGTTGTGCTTGGCTCCATTAACTCGGGATGCTTGGGTTTTTGCTTCGGATTTAACGCTCCCGCCCAATTTGCCTGCCTCTCTTTTGATTTGTACCTCGGCTTGTTTAGCCAGCGGGAAAAAGGCCACGCACAAATTGTCGCCGTCCCAATCCCACAACTGGCACTCCTGTTGCGCTTCAGCCTGCGTAATGCCGCAAGTTTGTTGCCATTGTCGGTCTTTCCATGCCCGACATTCCGCAATAATCCCGCCATTTTCTTGATCGGCGCAGTAAGCAAGCAAGCTCAACCAAGTCGCCCTTTCAACAGGTTCTGCCCCAACAAAGGCCGGGGATCGTAGGTTTGAAATTTCAAGGTTTAGCCAACGCATATATTTTATTCCGTGGGTTCGGTTTCACGCCTCCAGCTAAATGGCAACCGCTCGCCCTCGGGCAAAAGCCAAAGATGTCTCATGTTGGCAATCGTCACCTCGTCAAATTTAGGCGGATAAATCTCGACGGCTTCGCGCTCGGCAAACCCGATCTCGTTTTTGATCCGTTGCAACTCCTCCCAAGTAATTCCGTCCAGCCAGCGGCCTTCGCCGTCAATGGCTGTCCGGCAAGCGGAGATCCGCAAAATGCCGGCATCGTCGTGAATTTGGGCGCAGTAATCGCGGCTTCGCCATACTTCCTTGATAGTTTTAGGCGCATCTTCCTCGGCCTCGGCCCCCCATTGCTCACGGGGGATCAGTTGCATCGTCACGCCAAACTGCTTGTTTTGCAGTTTAAGAAATTTCCTAGCTAGGTAGATTTGTTTTTTGTTTTCCATTATGATAAATTCTTTTGATTGATAAAGTTTTGCATTGCTGCTTGAAATTTGATTTGCAGGACGGCCTGTTGAGCCTGCTCCAGCGCGATAAAGTTTTCCGCATCCTTCGCCCTGGCCTTCCAGTTAGCCCGCGATTGCGCGTAACGATCCAGCCGCCGTGACAATTTAACGACGGCCTTGCTTAGCATTTCCAGCCGGTTTGCCGCATCGTTGACCAGCATTTTTGTCTGGTTCACCTCTTCGGCCTTGGGGTCTTCCGAATCCGGCTCCTTGATGTTGCTGCCCAATGTCCGTAGGGCGAGGTAAATGTTTTCGGTTGGAATCATTGCAGATAATTTGTTTCGTTCTGCTTTTTCATCGCCGCTTCGCGGATTTCTGCATCTTGGTTGATTTTACCTATCAACTTCAGCAATGCCTGACATTCCGCCTTCCATTTGTTGCGTTGAGCCACCAGACCGCAAATGGCTTTGTGGCTGTTTTCTATGTGTTCCAGCGTCGCTTTAATCAACGCCTTGTTTTTTTGGGTTTTTGCGGCCTTTAATCCGGCCAGGATGTCTTCGGTGTTCATGGGTTGGGTTGGGTTTGTTGGTTTTGAAAAATTGCAACTACATCAGCAACGGAATTAACGACAAAAACTTGCCAGCCATTGCCGCGCATTTTGTCATGGCGTGTTAGTTGCTCCGGGCGGGGCTTCCCGCCCCATACCTTGACCTCGAAAGCCATCGCCTTGCCTTCAAGGGCCAATGTGAAATCGGGCCAGCCCTCGGGCAGGATGCTTTTGCGGTTCATCGGTGGGCAGATAAATTCGATCCCGCGCATCCGCAGGTAATTGGCGATGTCTTTTTGTGCGCTCTTTTCGTCTTTTTTAATCGCTGCCTCCCGTAATTCGGCGCTGGTTTTCCCGGCGTTCGGGTGTCCAACGGCCTTGGCGTGGGTGGCGCGATCCTCGGCGCTCATGCACCGCAGGATATTTTCAGGGAGGACATCGGCTTTCATTTTCCCTCCTTCATAAGCCGTTCCCTCTTTTCTTAATTTTTCCCTGCTTTTTACATTGGTTGCGGAGTACAATCCACCCCAAGCCTACATCTTCCAGATACGCCGCATATTCTGCGTAATCATCAAAACCAGCGGCTCTCGCTACCTTATTGTTTTCCTCGGCCTCTTTCTGTAATTTTTCCAACATTTCTGCTTTTGTAGCTCCCATATTATTTCCTATTTTTTTCGTTAAATTGTTTCGTGCGCCACAAATCCAGTTCTTCCCAAGCCGTGTCGTGAATCTGTTGTGCAACGCAGATTGAAGTCAAAGCCTGAAAAATTCGTTCTAGTTGAGCTTCGAGATACGAAACCCTTGATTGAAGTTGGCTATTTGTTTGTTTTTTCATGTAATTTACCAAACATGCCAAGATGTCCGCGCTTTTTTTGCCCATCGGATATATT
>Ga0315902_10005925_pt1 | contig 17098 bp, 15 predicted proteins | sample LakEriMetagenome_9_FD_203523 | JGI IMG/M metagenome (GOLD analysis project Ga0315902, IMG submission 203523) | Freshwater fungal communities from buoy surface, Lake Erie, Ohio, United States - Buoy 12 MA117 | ecosystem: Environmental > Aquatic > Freshwater > Lake > Lake biofilm | place: USA...
TGGCCAAGGAGGAGGAGACGGTGGTCCTGCCCGGCGGGGGCGAGATCCGGCTGCCCCGGCACCACGAGGGGCTTCGCCTGCTCCAGCGCCTGCGCGACGAGGCGCACCGCTTCGCCAACGACTTCAACGCGGAGCTGCGGAGCCGGAAGCTGAGGGAGTCGCTGCTCGACGAGGTGCCCGGGCTGGGACCCTCGCGCAAGGCGGCGCTGCTGGAGCGCTTCGGCTCCATCCAGGCCCTCCGCAAGGCCACCGTCGATCAGCTGGCGGACACGCCCGGGATGGGTCCCGCGCTCGCCGCCCGGGTTGCGGCGACGCTGGCTCGCCGGGCCTGAAGCTCGCGCAGGACAAGGTCGGCGACCCGCTCGGCGCCGAGGGGGTCGCCCAGCCGGGCGAGGGCGCGCCGGCAGGCCCGCCACCCGGCGCGGTCGTTGGCGAAGACGCGCCGGACCGCCGCGGCCGCGGAGCCGGGATCCAGCCCGAGGTGGCCGCCGCCGGCCTCGGTGACGAGGCGCGCGTTGCCGGCTTCCTGGCCGGGAATGACCTGGGTGAAGACCATCGGCAGGTTGGCGGCGATGCACTCGTGGGTGGTCGCCCCGCCCGCCTTGGTGAGGACGAGGTCGTGGGCGAGCATCAGTTCCGGCAACCGGTCCGTCCAGCCGATGACGCTGGCCCGCGAGCCGACGGCGCGCAGGACGGCGGCATGCACGGCCTCGTCGCGACCCACGGTGACGGTGAGGTCGACATCCTCGGCCGCCACGGCGCGCACGAGGGCGAGGGCGTCGCGCCGGCCGGGATTGAGCATGAGCAGGACTCGGGGACGCGGCCCCGGCGGGCTCGCCGACGCCGCGAGGCGGGCGTCGACCGGGAAACCCAGCGCAAGGATGCGGTCGGCGGGGACGCCTTGCCGGACAAGCACGGCGGCGGTGGCGTCGTTGGGCGCGACATACCAGTCGGAAGGGGCGCGGTGCCAGGCGCGGTTGACGGACAGGGAATCGGTCACGACGGTGACGAGCGTCGGGCGCGGGGCGCCTGGCGGAAAGCGGTGGCGGCGGAGCAGGTCGGCGTAAAGCGGGTAGGTGCTGACCACCACCTCGGCGCCGGCGACAGCCCGGGCGAGGCTGGCCCTGACCGGCCCGAGGAAGGGCGCGGCGAGGGGCTCGACCGGGACGAGGTGGAGCGCTTGGTAGACGCAGGCCCACAGGCGCGGCGCGCGGTTGGCGAGGTCGAGGTAGGCGCGGCGCTGGCGGGCGAAGCGAGCCTCGCCGTAGGCGTCGAGGAAGAGGTCCCGGAAGAGGGGGGCGGGCGCCTGACCGGCCTCGGACCTGCGGGCAAGGGCCGCGGCGACGGCCCGGGCGGCGGCGTTGTGACCCTCGCCGAAGCCGGCGGTGAGGACGGGGACGGCCGGGCTCATGCCGGAACGGCCGCGGCGGCGTGCCGGGCCTCGCGCACGCGGGCGAGCAGCTCGGGATGGCCGACCACGCGCATCGTGCCGTCGGCCTCCTCGACCAGGGCGGTGAGGGACTCGACCCAGTCGCCCGAGTTGAGGTAGCGGATGCGTCCGATGCGACGGTCCTCGGCCTTGTGGATGTGGCCGCAGATGACCCCGTCGCAGCCCCGGCGCGCCGCGAGGGAGCGCAGGTGCTGCTCGAAGTCGGAGATGAAGCTGACGGCGGACTTCACCCGCCCCTTGACCGCCTGGGAGAAGGAGAAGTACTCCTTGCCGCGCCAGCGGCGCCAGAGGTTGTAGACCCGGTTGAGGCCGAGGAGGAACTGGTAGGAGATGTCGCCCAGCACGGCGAGCCAGCGGAACTTGGTGGTGACGGCGTCGAAGGCGTCGCCGTGGATGCAGAGGTAGCGGGCGCCGTCGGCGGCGACGTGGACGTGCTCCTCGGCGAGCTCCATGCGGCCGATGGCCAGGGGGAGGAGGCGGCCGATGAAGTCGTCGTGGTTGCCGCGCAGGTAGACGATCTGGGTGCCGTGGCGCTCGGCCATCTTGAGGATGCGCCGGACGACGGCGGTGTGCGCGGGCGCCCAGTGGTTCTTGCGCTGGAGCGACCAGAGGTCGATGATGTCGCCGTTGAGGATCAGCTTGTCGCACCGCACCGACCTGAGGATGTCGAGCAGGGCCATCGCCTGCGCGTCGCGGGTGCCAAGGTGAAGGTCGGACAGGACCAGGGTTCGGAAGTGAACCTTGCCATCGGCAACCGGGGGGGAGACTTGGCGATGCATCGACGCCCATCCTGCCCTCGCCGGGTTACGAACCCGTGGCGAAAGGGACAAGTCGCTGTGCCAACGTCGGCCCGGGCTCCCGTCGCCCCGCCCCGACCCCGGGGGCTGGCGCGGGCTCCCCTGCGGCCGAGGCCGGAGCAGCCCGGCCCGCTTTCCCGCCTTCTCCCTTGCCAGCAAGGGGGTGTCTCCTAGGGTGCGGAACGCATCCATGGGCAACACCGAGTACGCCTACAACAGCAAGGTCGAGGGCGAGGTCATCGTGACCCGCGCCGACGCCGTCGTGAACTGGGTCCGGCGGCACTCCGTCTGGCCGATGCCGATGGGCCTGGCCTGCTGCGCCATCGAGCTGATGGCCGCCGGCGGCTCGCGCTTCGACATCGCCCGGTTCGGCATGGAGGTGATGCGGTTCTCCCCCCGCCAGGCCGACTGCATGATCGTGGCGGGCACGGTGACCTACAAGATGGCCGAGGTCGTGCGGCGCATCTACGACCAGATGGCCGAGCCCAAGTGGGTCGTCGCGATGGGCGCCTGCGCCTCCTCGGGCGGCATGTACCGCTCCTACGCCACGCTCCAGGGGGTCGACCGCATCGTGCCGGTCGACATCTACATCTCGGGCTGCCCGCCCCGGCCCGAGGCGCTGCTCGACGGCATGATGCTCCTCCAGGAGAAGATCCGCACCGAGGGCGCCTCGCTTCGCCGCACCTTCCGCGGCCGCACCGTCGAGACCAAGGTGGTCGGATGAGCATGGACGCCGCCGCCCTCCTCGCCGAGCTGCAGGCCGCCTTCCCCGGCGCCAAGCCCCGCCCCTCGGCCGACATGCCCGGGATCGACGTCCCCGCGGCCGACCTCCCCGCGGCGGTGGCCCGCCTGCGCGACGCCCACGGCTTCGACCTGCTCGCCGACCTCTGCGGCGTGGACCTCGGCCCCGCCGTCAGCCCCCGCTTCTCGGTCGTCGTCCACCTGCTCGGCTCCGGCCACCACGCCTACCTGCGGGTCGGGGCGGCGTGCCCCGACGACGCCGCGCCGGAGGTGCCCTCGCTCGGCGCCGTCCACCCCGGCGCCGACTGGCACGAGCGCGAGGCCTTCGACATGTTCGGCATCCGCTTCGCCGGCCACCCGGACCTGCGCCGCATCCTGATGTGGGACGGCTACCCCCACCACCCGCTGCGGAAGGAATTCCCCCTCGCGGGGATGCCGGTCGACCTGCCCGCGGCCGACGTCGCCGCCGTGACCGGCCGGCGCGTCGAGCCCGCGCCGATGATGGGCGGCCCGTTTGTCTCGGCCGGCGGCACCATGGCCAAGGCCGAGCCCGTGGCCCGCGACGAGTCGTGGAACGAGGAGAATCCCAAGCCCTGAGGCCATGAAGACGACCAAGGAAATCTCGCTCGGCGACGTCGCCGCCCGCTCCGAGGAGCTGGGCGCCGAGCGCATGAGCCTCAACCTCGGCCCCTCCCACCCGGCCACCCACGGCGTGCTCCGCCTGCGGCTCGAGCTGGACGGCGACACCGTCACCCGGTGCGACCCCGTCATCGGCTACCTTCACCGCGGGGACGAGAAGATCGCCGAGGCGATGACCTACAACCAGTTCGTGCCCTACACGGACCGCCTCGACTACCTCGCCCCGCTGGCGAACAACGTGGCCTACGCCCTCGCGGTCGAGAACCTGGCCGGCATCCGCGTGCCGCCGCGCTGCGAGGCCATCCGCGTCGTCTGCTGCGAGCTCGCCCGCATCTCCTCGCACCTGCTCGGCATCGGGGTCTACGCGATGGACACCGGCGCCTGGACGGTGTTCATGTACACCTTCAACGAGCGCGAGAAGCTCTACACCCTCTTCGAGGAGCTGACCGGCGCCCGGTTCACCACCAGCTACACCCGCGTCGGCGGCGTCGCCCGCGACCTGCCCGAGGGCTGGACCGGCCGGGTCGAGGGCTTCTGCGACGGCGTGCTCAAGGTCGTCGACGAGGTCGACGCGCTGCTCACGCGCAACCGCATCTTCCTCGAGCGCACCGAGGGCATCGCGCCGATCTCCCGCGAGCTCGCCCTGGCCCACGGCCTGACCGGCGCCAACCTCCGCGCCTCCGGCGTGCCGCTCGACCTGCGCAAGGACCGCCCCTATTCCGGCTACGAGCAGTACGCCTTCGACGTGCCGGTCGGCACCAAGGGCGACTGCTACGACCGCTACCTGGTCCGGATGGAGGAGATGCGCCAGTCGGTGGCGATCGTCCGCCAGGCCCTGGCGCGCATGCCCGACGGGCCGGTGGCCTGCGTCGACCAGCGCCGCATCGTCCTGCCGCCCAAGGACAAGGTGATGACCCGGATGGAGGAGCTCATCCAGAACTTCATGCTCGTCACGGAGGGCCCCCAGGTCCCCGCGGGCGAGTGCTACTTCGAGGCCGAGAACCCCAAGGGCGCCCTCGGCTTCTACGTCGTCTCGAAGGGCGGCGGCGTGCCCTTCCGCCTGCGCATCCGCGGGCCGAGCTTCGTCTCGCTCTCCATCCTGCCCAAGGTCGCGCCCGGCCACCAGCTGACCGACATCCCCTCCATCCTCGGCTCGCTCGACTTCGTCATGGGCGAGTGCGACCGCTAAGCCATGTCCCTCAAGCCCGAGACCCTCGCCGCGGCCGACGCCATCGTCGCGCAGTACCCGCAGGCCCGCAGCGCCACCCTGCCCCTCCTCCACCTGGTGCAGGAGGACCGCGGGCACATCACGCCCGACGACGAGGCGTGGGTCGCCGCCAAGGTCGGCGTGACGCCGATGCAGGTCCGCGAGGTCGTGACCTTCTACCCGATGTTCCGCCTGGCGCCGGTCGGCCGCCGGCACATCCGCGTCTGCCGCACCCTCTCGTGCGCGCTCCGCGGTTCCTACGCCCTGATGGCCGAGCTGGAGAAGGCCCTGGGCTGCGCCCGCGGCGAGACCTCCGCGGACGGCAACTTCACGCTGGAGTTCGTCGAGTGCATCGCCGACTGCGGCTGCGGCCCGGTCGTGCAGGTCGACCACGCCCTCCACGAGAACGTGACCCCCGACCAGGCCGCCGCCTTCGCCGGCCGCGTCCGCGCCAGCCTCTCCGACCCGAGTTACGGCAAGGGCGAGCCGAGGCCCGGCACGCCCGAGTGGAACGGCTGAGCCCCCGACACCCATGCCCGCCCAAGAGCGCCCCCTCATCTACGCCAACCTGCGCCAGCCCGGCTACACGGTCGACCTCGACTGCTACCTGCGGCACGGCGGCTACGCGGCCCTGCGCAAGGCCGTCGCGATGAAGCCGGACGAGGTCTGCAAGGAGGTCGAGGTGTCCGGCCTCCGCGGCCGCGGCGGCGCCGGCTTCCCCACCGGGATGAAGTGGAAGTTCCTCGACCGCAAGTCGGGCAAGCCCGCCTACCTCGTCGTCAACGCCGACGAGTCCGAGCCGGGCACCTACAAGGACCGGCAGATCATCTACAAGGACCCCCACCAGATGCTCGAGGGCATCGCCATCACCGCGTGGGCCATCCAGGCCAAGCAGGCCTTCATCTACATCCGGGGCGAGTTCCAGCACGGCGCCAAGATCCTCCGCCGCGCCATCGAGGAGGCCAAGGCCAGGGGCTTCCTCGGCTCGAACATCCTCGGCAGCGGCTATTCCTGCGAGGTGGTGGTCCACCGCGGCGGCGGCTGCTACGTCTGCGGCGAGGAGACCGGCCTGATCGAGTCGCTCGAGGGCAAGCGGGGCTACCCGCGGATCAAGCCGCCCTACTTCCCCGCGGTGCTCGGGCTCTACAACTGCCCCACCATCGTCAACAACGCCGAGACCCTCGCGCAGGTCCGGCATGTGCTCGCCCTGGGCGGCGCCGAGTTCGCCAAGATCGGCATCCCGGGCGACAGCGGCACGCACATCTGGGGCGTCTCGGGCCTGGTCAAGCGGCCCGGCCTCTACGAGATCGAGGCGGGCAAGGCCACCTTCGGCGAGCTGCTCCACGACCTCTGCGGCGGGCCGCTCGACGGGCGGACCTTCAAGGCGATCATCCCGGGCGGGTCCTCGACCAAGATCCTCCGCTTCGGCGATCGCTTCAAGGGCAAGCGGCCCGACGGCACGGAGTTCGACTGGGCCCTGGAGGACATCCCCCTCGACGCCAACAGCATCGCCGCCTGCGGCACGGGCCTCGGAACCGGGGGCACCATCGTCCTGGACGACTCGGTCGAGATGATCCAGGCCCTCTCCAACCTCAACGCCTTCTACGCCCACGAGACCTGCGGCCAGTGCACGCCCTGCCGCGAGGGCTCGCTCTGGCTCAGCCGCGTCTCCAAGCGCATCGTCGGCGGCGGGGGCCGCGAGGAGGACGTGCCGATGCTGCTCGACATCGCCAACCAGGTCGCGGGCCGCACCATCTGCGCCCACGGCGAGGCGGTGGCCTGGCCGGTGCAGTCCGCGGTCCCCAAGTTCAAGGACGAGTACCTCGAGTCGATCCGGCGCCGCCAGCGCGGCGAGACGGTCGGGGGCCCGACGCTGATCTGACCCGATGCGCTTCCCCGACGTCACCGCCGACGCCAAGGCCAACGTCTACTTCGGCGGCAAGGTCGTCTCGCACTCCATCCACCTGGCCTCGGGCGAGCGCAAGACGCTGGGCCTCATCTTCCCCGGATCCTACCACTTTGGCACGGACCTGGCCGAGGTGATGGAGATCACCGACGGCGCCTGCCGCGTCCGCCTCGACGGCGCGTCCGAGACCCTCGAGCGCGCGGCCGGAACCCGGTTCGAGGTGCCCGCCAAGTCCGGCTTCACCATCGAGGTGGCGGACGGCATCTGCCAGTACGTCTGCTCCTTCGTCGCCCGCTGAGGGCGGGCTTGCCAGCCGGGCGGCGGCGGGCGACGCTGGCCGCATGACCGAGCCGAGCGATCGCCGCCCCGACCCCGCGCCCGGGGATGAGTCCTCCTGGGAGCGGCCCTGGGTCCAGCTGAAGACCTTCGTCTCCCGCCCCAACGTCTTCCGCACGATGGTCGGACGCGTCTCGCCCGACGCGCGCATCGGGGACGTGGTCGCGGTGCGCGACAAGGACGGCCGGGCCATCGGCCACGGCTTCTGGAACCCCGGCGCGCCCATCGCGCTGCGCGTCATCAAGCACACCCCGGGCAAGCCCGACGACGCCTGGTTCGAGGCCGCGCTGCGCCGGGCCGTCGCCCTGCGCCGCGAGGTCCTGGGCCTGGACGCGGCCGGGGACGCCTACCGCCTGGTCAACGCCGACGGCGACGGCCTCTCGGGCCTCGTCGTGGACCGGCTGGGCGACACCCTCGCCGTGGAGGTCTCCTCCTACGCCGTCCACCGCCGCCTGCCCCGCTGGCTCGCCATCCTGCACGAGGCCGCGGGGACCAGGCGCGAGGTCGTGCAGGTCGACGAGCACGTCGCCCGGCTCGAGGGCATCCCCTCGCACGAGATTCCCCGCTCCGCGGTGCGCGACGCCAAGGTGACCGAGCACGGCATGCGGCTGGAGGTCAACTTCGCCGACGGCCACAAGACGGGCTTCTTCTGCGACCAGCGCGAGAACCGCCGGCGCTTCGCCGAGCTGGCCAAGGGACGCCGGGTGGTCGACCTCTGCTGCTACAGCGGCGGCTTCTCCGTCGCGGCCAAGCTGGGCGGCGCGACCGAGGTCACGGGCGTCGACCTCGACGAGAAGGCGGTGGCCATGGCCAAGCGCAACGCCAACCTCAACCAGGCCCGGGTCGACTTCGTCCACGCCGACGCCTTCTCCTGGGTCCGCCAGATGCAGCGCAACGGCGCGACCTGGGACCTCGTGCTCTGCGACCCGCCCAAGTTCGTCGAGGGCCGCGACCCGAACGACATGGCGGACGGGCTCAAGAAGTACAACGACCTCAACGTCCTCGCCCTCCAGCTGGTCGCGCCCGGCGGCTTCTTCGTGACCTGCTCCTGCTCCGGGCTGGTGACCGAGGCGCAGTTCGAGGAGCTGGTCTGCAAGGCGGCGCACCGCTACGGCAAGCGCCTGCAGATCCTCGCCCGCACCGGCGCCGGCCCCGACCACCCCACCGCGTCCCACCATCCGGAGGGGCGCTACCTGAAGGTCCTCTGGACCCGTCTCCTATGAGGCTCGCCGCGGCCCTGCTGGCGCTAGGCGCGCTGGCGCCGGCCCAGGAACCCGGGTTCGCGGATCCGGTGGTGGCGGCCACCCACAAGCTGTTCAACCGCGCCTCCACCGGCACCTGCTTCCTGATCAAGGCCGACGGCAAGACCCACCTCCTGACCGCCGCGCACGTCCTGGAGCGCGCGAAGGGCGAGCACTCCCTCCTCGTGGCCCGGGTGCCCACCCCCGACGGGGATTTTCGGCGCGAGGACCGCCCGATCCGCCTCGTCGCCGATGGCAAGCCGACCTGGCGGCGGCACCCGAAGGAGGATGTCGCCCTGCTCACGCTCGACGAGGCGACGGCCCGCGGGACCCAGCCGTTGGAGATCCTGCGGGTGGCGGACGCCGAGACCTTCCGCCGGTGCCGCCCCGCGATGGGCGCGAGCATCTGGACGCTGACCTACCCGGAGCGGCTGGAATCAAGCCCCTCGGGGTTCCCCTTGCTCCGCAAGGGCGCGGTTTCGAGCCCCACCCAGCTGCCCGCGGAGAAACACCCCCTGTTTCTCGCCGACATGCCGGCCTTTGCCGGCGACAGCGGAGGGCCCGCCTTCGCGGTCGGGCCGGATGGCAGGCCCACCGTGATCGGGATGGTCGTGAAACGCTATCATCACGACACCAAGCCTCCGGGCTGGAAGGAGGGGGAGCCGCTGGACAGGGAGCCCCTGGGGGTCGCGGGCATCCTGCGCTCGGAGTTCCTCCGGCAGCTCCTGCCCTGAACCCGTCCGGAAATCCCCCTTTCCCTCTTGCGGGAAGGGTGGGTCGACCTACGGTTTTGGGCACCTTTCCCGCGACATGGTCACGGACAACAAGCCCAATCTGGTCACCGTCACCGTCGACGGGGTCGAACACCAGCTGCCCGCGGGAGCCAACCTCGTCGACGCCCTGGCCTCCATCGGCAAGGAAGTCCCCCACTACTGCTACCACCCGAAGCTCTCCGTGGCCGGCAACTGCCGCATGTGCCTGGTCGAGCTCGGCTCCCCCCTGCGCGACCGCGCGACCGGCGAGGTCGTGATGGAGAACGGCCAGCCCAAGGTGGGCTGGCAGCCCAAGCCGGCCATCGCCTGCGCCGCGACCGTCACGCCCGGCCTCCATGTCCGGCTCGACTCCCCCGCGGTCAAGTCCTGCCGCGAGGGGGTCACCGAGCTCCTGCTCATCAACCACCCGCTCGACTGCCCGATCTGCGACCAGGCGGGCGAGTGCAAGCTGCAGGAATACTCCGCCCAGTACGGCCGCGGCTACTCCCGCTACATCGACGAGAAGAACGCCAAGCCCAAGCGCACCCGCCTCGGGCCCCGCGTGACCCTGGACGACGAGCGCTGCATCCTCTGCTCGCGCTGCGTCCGCTTCTGCAACGAGGTCGCCGGCGACCCCGTGCTCGGCTTCGTCAACCGCGGCTCCTACAACACGCTGACCTGCTACCCCGGGCGAGAGCTGGCCAACAACTACTCGCTCAACACGGTGGACATCTGCCCGGTGGGCGCGCTGACCAGCACCGACTTCCGCTTCAGGATGCGGGTCTGGTTCCTCAAGCAGACCCCGAGCGTCGACACCGAGTCGAGCGCGGGCGTCAACACCACCGTCTGGTCGCGCGAGGGCAAGGTGCACCGCATCACCCCCCGCCGCAACGACGCCGTCAACGACACCTGGATGGCCGACTCCGGCCGCGAGCTCTTCAAGGCGGGCGAGTCCGCCGAACGGCTCCGCGCGGCCCGCATCCGCGGCGCCGAGGCCGACCTCGGGGCGGCCCTCGCCCTCGCCGCCGAGATCCTCCGCGCCGGTCCCGTCGCCGTCGTCGGCTCCGGCCACCAGTCCCTCGAGGAGCAGCGCCTGCTGGCCCGGCTCGCCAAGGCGTCGGGAGCGAGGACCTACGTGCCCGCCCGCCGCGGCGCCGGCGACGGCCTCCTCGTCTCGGAGGACCGCACGCCCAACTTCCGCGGCGCCCTGCTCGCCGGCCTGACCGAGCGAGAGGCCGACCGCGACCTCGCCGCCCTCCGGTCGGAGATCGAGGCCGGCCGGGTGCGCTCCCTCCTCGTCTGCCGCGAGGAGGTCGCCTCGCTCGGGCTCGACGCCGCGACCCTCGCCAAGGTGCGCCTCGTGACGCTCGGCACCCACCTCGACGCCACCAGCGCCGCCGCCGAGGTGGCGCTCCCCGGACTCACCGTCTTCGAGCGGAGCGGCCACTTCGTGAACTGCCAGTTCCGGCTCCAGTCCTTCCTCCAGGCGATCCCCGGCCCCGCCGGCGCCCGGCCGGACGCCGAGATCCTCGGCCGGCTGCTCGCGGCGGTCGAGGGCCGCGCCGCCGCCTTCGACGCCGGCGCGGTCTGGCAGGAGCTCGCCGCCTCCCAGCCCGCGCTGGCCGGGCTGGCCGCGGGTCGCATTCCCGCCGAGGGCGTCCTGCTCGACGGCTCGGCCTGGCGCCACCTGCCCTTCCCCGAGCGCAAGCTCCTGAAGTTCGCCCCCCAGGCCTGAGCGACCATGGAAGCCCTCCTCCTCGACCTCCTCCGCTCGCCCGAGCTGCCCTACGTGGCCGCGCGCGGGCTGATCCTCATCGGCGCGGTCATGACCATCGCCGGCTATTCCGTGCTCCTCGAGCGCAAGGCCTCGGCCTGGATCCAGGGCCGGGTCGGCCCGAACCGGACCACCACGCCCTTCCTCGCCTGGATTCCCTTCCTGGGCTCCTTCCTGCGCCTGGGGGGCTTCGTGCAGCCGGCGGCGGACGGCGGGAAGTTCCTGTTCAAGGAGGACCCCATCCCCGCCCACGTCAACAAGCCGTACTACGTCCTCGCCCCGGTGATCGCGCTCGCGCCCGCGCTCGCGGTGCTGGCGATGATCCCGCTCTCGGTGCTGCCCGACGGCACCCCGTTGGCGCTCTGCCCCGGGGCCGACGTCGGCGTCCTCCTGATGTTCGCCGTCAGCTCGCTCGGCGTCTACGGCATCGCCCTCGGCGGCTGGGCCTCCAACTCCAAGTTCCCCTTCCTCGGCGCGGTGCGCGGCTCCGCCCAGCTGATCTCCTACGAGCTGGCCATGGGTCTTTCCGTGCTGCCCGTGTTCCTGCTCACCTCGGCGCCGGGCGTGGACGACGGCCTCAACCTCGCGACCATCGTCGCGGGCCAGGAGGGGATGTGGAACGTCGTGCGCCAGCCGCTGGCGGCGCTCGTCTTCCTGGTCTGCATCTTCGCCGAGACCAACCGGCACCCCTTCGACATGCCGGAGTCCGAGACCGACCTCGTGGGCGGCTTCCACACCGAGTACGGGGCCTTCAAGTTCGGCCTCTTCTTCGTCGCCGAGTACGGCCACATGGTCATCGGCTCCTCGCTCTTCATCCTGATGTTCCTCGGCGGCTGGCAGCTGCCCTTCGTCGGGACGGTGGGCGAGGGCGCCCTCGCGACGCTGGCCGGCCTGGCGATCTTCGGGGCCAAGCTGGCGGCCTTCCTCTTCTTCTTCGTCTGGGTGCGCTGGACCATCCCGCGCTTCCGCTACGACCAGGTGATGCGGCTCGGCTGGAATGTGCTCCTCCCGCTTGCCGTGGCCAACCTCGTCCTAACCTTCCTCGTCCTCGCCGTCGCAGGCTGAACCCCCATGGCCGTCAAAGTCCTCGAGCGCCGACCCCTTTCCTTCTGGGAGCGCACCTACCTGCCCCAGATCCTCGGCGGCCTGAAGGTCACCTGGCAGAACATCCTGCGCCCCTCCGTCACCCTGCAGTACCCCGAGGAGCGCCCGGTGATTCCCAGCGGCTACCGCGGCGTCCCCACCCTGGTCCGCGACCCGAACGGGCGCGAGAAGTGCGTCTCCTGCCAGCTGTGCGAGTTTGTCTGCCCGCCGAAGGCCATCCGCATCACGCCCGGCGAGATTCCCGCCGGGGCCTCCGCCGCCCACGTGGAGAAGGCGCCGAGGGAGTTCGACATCAACATGCTCCGCTGCATCTACTGCGGCCTGTGCCAGGAGGTCTGCCCCGAGGAGGCCATCTGGCTCCAGGGCCAGTACTCGATGGTCGGCCGCACCCGCGAGGAGATGGTCAACAACAAGGCCCGTCTCTATGAGCTGGGCGGGACGCTGCCCGACGGCCACCTCAAGTGGGACCACAAGCGCGACGAGGCCGAGCGGCAGGCGGGCGGCCACCACTGACCCGATTGCCCTTCCCTCCCGCCGTCGCCGCTGATAGGTGACAAGATGCGGCCTCCCCCCGGGGACGCCGCCAGACCGATGTCCCCCACGCCCCCGCCCACCCCTTCCGACCGAGCCGGCCCGACCACCTACGTGATCGGGCACCGCAACCCCGACGCCGACGCCATCTGCTCGGCCATCGCCTACGCGGAGTACAAGCGGGCCACGGGCCACGCCGGCTATGTCGCCGCCCGCTGCGGCAACTCCAACGAGCGCATCGAGGCCATCCTGGGGCGGTTCGGAGCCGCCCTGCCGGAGTTCGTCGGCGACGTCACCCCGCGGGTCGAGGACATCATGAACCCCTCCCCGCTCTCGGTCCGCCCCGAGAGCACCTGCGCCGAGGCGCTCGAGCTCCTCGACCGGCACGACATCCGCGCCCTGCCGGTGGTCGACGCCGAGAACCGCCTGGTCAGCCACGTGTCGATCTTCGACCTCGGCGACACCTTCATCCCCAAGCCCCGCCAGGCCAAGTCGATGCGCCGCGTCCGCAGCAGCGTCGCCGCCATCGTCCGCACCCTCGGGGGCGAGCCGCTGGCGCTCGCCGACCCGGACCGGGTCGAGGACCTCTTCGTGCGCGTGGCGGCGATGGGCCTGGAGTCCTTCGGCGTGGCCGCGGCGGCCGAGGGCATCGAGCCCGGCTCGAGCGTCATCGTGGTCGGCGACCGGCGCGACGTCCAGGCCCGCGCCATCGAGATGGGCGTGCGGCTCCTCATCGTGACCGGCGGCCACCGGATGGACGACGACCTCGTGGCGGCCGCCCGGGCGCGCGGCGTCTCGGTCACCCGGGCGAAGACCGACAGCGCGACCACCGCCTGGGCGGTGCGCGCCGCCCACCTCCTCTCCGCCCTGCCCCGCCGGGAGCCGCCGTGCTTCCAGCCGCAGGAGAAGCTGGCGCTCGTGCGGCGCCGCATCGTGCAGTCCAGCTCCCTGCTCAACTGCGTGGTCGACGAGGAGGGCCGCCTGCTCGGGGTCTTCACCAAGTCCGACATCCTCCGGCCCGTCTCGACCCGCCTCGCGCTGGTCGACCACAACGAGCTCAGCCAGGCGGTGGACGGCGCCGCCGAGGTGGAGATCGCCGAGGTCATCGACCACCACCGGCTCGGCAACCCGCCGACCCACCACCCCATCCTCTTCATCAACCGTCCCCTCGGGTCGACCTGCTCCATCGTCGCGGACCTCTTCCGCTCGGCCGGACTGAGGCCCTCGCCGCAGACGGCCGGACTGATGATGAGCGGCATCATCTCCGACACCCTCCACCTGCAGAGCCCGACCACGACGCCGCTCGACGGCGAGCTGCTCGCCTGGCTGGCGACAATCGCCGAGTGCGAGCCCCGCGGCCTGGCCGACCTGATCTTCGCGGCCGGATCCATCCTCAGCACCGCGGCGCCCGACGCGGCGGTGCGCACCGACTGCAAGCTCTACGAGGAGAACGGCGCCCGGTTCTCCGTCGCCCAGGTCGAGGAGCTCGGCTTCACCGCGTTCTGGAAATCGGCCGACGCCCTGCTCGCGGCGCTGGAGCGCCACCGCGCGGAGCACGCCCTGCTCTTCTCCTGCCTGCTGGTGACGGACATCGACACGCAGGGCTCCCTCCTGCTCATCCGCGGCGACGCCGACATCGTCCGGGCCATCACCTACCCGCTCAAGCGCGCCCCGGACATCTTCGACCTGCCGGGCATCGTCAGCCGCAAGAAGCAGCTCCTGCCCTACCTGACCGGGCTCCTCGCCGAGGGGGCGCCTGCCCGATGACGCCCGAGGAGGCGATGCTCCGGCACATGGCCCGCCCGGGCTACCAACCCCAGCGGCTGGAGGAGCTCGCCCAGGCCATCGGCGCCGACCGCGCGGCCTACCAACGCCTGCGCAAGGTGGTGCCGCGCCTGGTCCGGGCCGGCGCGCTGGTGGTCGTCGCCCGCGACCGCCTCGCCCTGCCGCCCCAGGAGGACCAGCTCGAGGGCACCATCCTCTTCCGGAGCAGCGGCTCCGCCCGGGTCGTCTTCGACAGCGACGGCAAAGGCCGCCCCCGCGACCCCGTGCACGTCCACGCCACCGACACCGGCGTGGCCCTCCACGGCGACCGCGTCGCCATCCGGCTCGAGCCGGCCCGCGGGCGGCGCGAGAGCGGCGACTGGGGCACGGGCCGCGTGGTCCGGGTCGTCCGGCGCGCCCTCACCGAGGTCGTCGGGACGCTTCGCCGCACCCGGCTCGCCTGGTATGTGATTCCCGACGACCCCCGCGTGGTCCGCGAGATTCTCGTCCGCGACCCGGCGCGCTCGGGGCTCAAGCCCGCGCCCAAGCCGGAGGACAAGGTCGTGGTCCAGCTCGACCCCTGGGAGCGCCGCAACGCCAGCCCGACCGGCACGCTCCGCGAGGTGCTGGGGGTCACGCACACGCCGATGGCGGAGTATAAGTCGATCCTCCGCCAGTACCGCCTGAATCCCGAGTTCCCCGCCGAGGCGGAGGCCGCCGCCCGGGCCTTCGGCCCCGTGGTCGGGCCCGCCGAGCTTGGCTGGCGGGCGGACTTCCGCGACATCCCCACGGTCACCATCGACCCGGACGACGCCAAGGACTTCGACGACGCGCTCTCCCTCATGCCCCTGCCCGGCGGCGGCCACCGCGTCGGCATCCACATCGCGGACGTCTCCCACTACGTCAGGCCTGGCACGCCGCTCGACGACGAGGCCAGGGCCCGCGGGAACTCGACCTACCTCGTCGGCACGGTCATCCCGATGATTCCCCACGCCCTGTCCAGCGGGCTCTGCTCCCTGGTCGAGGCCGAGGACCGGCTGGTCAAGTCGGTGCTGGTCGACTTCGCCGCCGACGGGCGGATCACCGGCGCGACCTTCGCCAACGGCGTCATCCGCAGCCGCAAGCGACTGACCTACCGCCAGGCCCTGGCCTTCCTCCGCGAGGACGACAACCGCGAGGTGCGCCGGGTCGCCCCGCCCCCCGCGCACCAGACCGGCAACCCCGGGCGCAGCCTCGCCTCGCTGGGCGACGGCGAGGTCGACGCGCTGCGCGGCATCCTGCGCACGCTGTGGTCGATCGCCTCGCGCCTGCGCCGCGAGCGCTTCGAGGCGGGGTCGCTCGACCTCGACATGACCGAGATCAAGCTGCTGGTGGACGCCGAGGGCTACGCCGACCAGGCGGTGACCGTCGAGCACGACGAGTCCCACCAGCTGGTCGAGGAGTTCATGCTGCTCGCCAACGAGCAGGTCGGGCGGACGCTCACCCAGGCCAAGCTGCCCCACGTCTCCCGCGTGCACGACGAGCCCGACCCGGAGAAGCTCGGCACGCTGCGCGAGACGCTGGTCCTCGCCGGGGTGAAGGTCGGCGACCTCACCCAGCGCCGCGAGATGGTCAAGGCCCTCGCCCTGCTCAAGGACCGGAGCGACGGCCACATCCTGCGCGTCCAGCTCCTGCGGTCCCTCCGGCAGGCCTGCTACCGGCCGTCCGCCGACGGCCACTACGGCCTGGCCAAGCGCCACTACAGCCACTTCACCTCGCCCATCCGCCGTTACGCCGACCTGGTCGAGCACCGCATCCTCGACCACTGGATGGCCCGCCAGTCGCTGCCGCACGCGCCCCGCGACCCCGGGCGCTCCCCCGGCGTCGGCGAGCTCGCCCAGGTCTGCGACCATGTGTCGATGACCGAGCGCAACAGCTCCGAGGCCGAGCGCGACTCGGTCAAGGTCAAGCTGCTCGAGCTCTTCGAGCGCGAGGTGGACCGTGTGGACAAGCGCGCCTTCGCCGCCCGCATCATGGAGGTCAAGCCCCACGGCATGATGGTGGAGCTGGTCGCCTCGCACGCCTACGGGCTCGTCCACCTCACCACCCTGACCGACGACTTCTACCGCCTGACCGAGGACGGCAGGACCCTGGTCGGACGCCGCACCGGGCGCATCCACGCCCCGGGCGACGCCGTGGAGGTCACCGTCGAGCGCGTCGACCGCTTCAAGCGCCAGGTCGACTTCCGCCTCGCGGCCAAGCCGGGCCAGGCGACCCGCGGGCCCGAGCGGCGGCGCGGCCGCGGCGCCTGAGGCTCAGAACGGCAGCAGGAGGCGGAACCAGGCCCGGGCATAGTCGCGGGCCGCGCGACCGAGCCGGATGCGCCGGGCGTCGTCATCCTGCCAGTCGACGGGAATCTCGACGACCTTGGCGCCGGACCGGGCAAGCTGGACCAGCACGATCGCGCCGAAGGCGAATCCCCCCAGCTCGGGCTGCAGCTGGAGGTCGCGGAAGGAGGAGGCGCGCACGAGCTTCAGGCCGCAGCCGGGGTCCGTCACGCGGGCGCCGGGCAACAGCCGCCAGGCAATTGAGAGCAGGCGGGAGATGATGCCGCGGGACGCGCTCCGTCCGGTTATCTTGGAATCCGGGTGCCACCTCGAGCCCGCGACGGCATCGGCCTGCCCGGAGGCGATCAGCTCGACGCCGCGGCGCAGCGCCTCGGGGTGGGCGGCCATGTCGGCGTCGCAATAGGCGAGGATGTCGCACCCGCCGGCATACGCCCGCCAGGCGCGATGGATGGCGATGCCCTTGTTGGCGCGCGTGCTGACCCGCGCGAACTCCACCTTGAAAGGCAGCTCGGGACCCACGGATTCCACC
>Ga0315902_10005926_pt1 | contig 17097 bp, 5 predicted proteins | sample LakEriMetagenome_9_FD_203523 | JGI IMG/M metagenome (GOLD analysis project Ga0315902, IMG submission 203523) | Freshwater fungal communities from buoy surface, Lake Erie, Ohio, United States - Buoy 12 MA117 | ecosystem: Environmental > Aquatic > Freshwater > Lake > Lake biofilm | place: USA...
TCTGCAAAGCGTCCGAGGGAGGATCTATGGTTCGACTGGACGAGGATATGGTCGATAGCGCGTGCGGCCAGTCCGAGCGCCAGGGCGCTGGTCTGGAGTCCACCGGCTCCACCGCTTTGAGAAACGGCCATCACCTGGCGGACCGGACCGTGGAGAAGTTGTTCCGGACCGACACAGACACGATCGAGGAAGACCTCATCGGTGCAACTATCCTTAAGGGCCAGCAGATCCATGCCCGGTCCGCGATGGATCCGAGGGTCGTTGGTCGGAAGATAAAACAAGGACTGGAGTTCTGGGTTGATCGGATCGCAGGCCCCGATGACGAGGGCTTGTGAATCGGCACAGGCGGTCACCCATGGGACTGTGCCTTGAAGGGTCCAGCCCGATGCGTTGGGGTGAGCCAGTACCGAGGGTGTCGCGAGGTGTTGACGGCTGGTGGTCAGATGGCTGATGCCGACCGAGATCCATCGACTGGCGCTTGCGTGCTGTGAAAGATAGAGTGCAGCGGCTGGATTGCTGGAAGTTTCGATTCGGCGCAGGGCCGCATTGCGTTGGGTCAGGATGAACGCATCGGTCAGCGATGCGTGTGCCGTAGCGCAGTAGAAAGCAAGGTGCAGGGCCGAGTCGGACACGACCGACTGTTCGTAGACGCACAGATCGGAGAGTTTTGCTAGACGATCCGAGAGGGACTTCGGAGAGGATCGCAAGTTCGCCAGCAGGGGAAGCAAATCCGGAAGGTTCGAGAGCTCTTGGCTAAGAAGTGTTGCGGTGATGGACAGGGGCCTTATTAGAGTTGGTTATCCGCAAATCGCATCCGATGCGATTCGATTTGAATTGGCGGGTCAGCGGCCGAATAGGGGAGTATGGGCAGTAGGTTATTTGGTGAAGATTTTTTTCGCGGTTCGATCATAATGGGCCCAAGCGCAGGGTTCGATCCTGTGCGTTGATTGTAGCTTCAAAACGGCGATCTTCCATCTGCGAGCAGGAGAGCTTGTGAATATTCTAGGGCATGAGCAAAACCCCAACGGTACCTCGATAGACCTTGCCGCTGAGGGATCGGAGTTGGTTTACCAGAAGTGCATGGCGATTGCCAGCAATCTTTGGTGGAGTTGGCATCCCGAGGTGGTGCATTTGTTTCGGGACATCGATCCGGTGCGGTGGAGGGAGCTCGATCACAATCCGATCGCGTTGCTTCGGGAGTTTACTCCAGAGAGTTTGGCTTATCGAGCCAACGAGCGGGTTCTGCATAGTCGCATCAACTACGCGTACCGAAGGCTCCATGAGTACATCGGTTACAACAGCACTTGGGCGCACACCCATGCTGGGGTTTTGGGAAGCAAGCCGGTGGCTTATTTTTCGGCCGAGTTTGGATTGCACGAATCGTTGCCGATTTATTCCGGAGGGTTGGGGGTATTGTCTGGTGACCACATCAAAAGCGCCAGTGGCTTGGGGATACCTCTGGTAGGCATCGGATTGTTTTACAACCACGGGTACTTCAAGCAGCGGTTATCGGCCGATGGATATCAATCTGAGGATTACATCGAGCACAACGTCGAGAATCTGCCGTTGACGCCGGCTCGGACCCCCTCGGGCAGTCCGTTTGTGGTGCGGCTGGAGACACGCTCAGGGGAGTTGTTCGCCAAGGTTTGGAAGCTAGCCGTGGGTCGAGTGACTTTGTTTTTGCTCGATAGCAACTACGAGAGCAACCGACCGGAGGATCGAGAGTTGACGAGTCGACTTTATGGGGGTGATGAGCGGACTCGGATACGTCAGGAGCTGCTCATCGGAGTCGGAGGGATACGTATCTTGCATGCGATGGGCATCAGCCCTGGAGCTTATCATTTGAACGAAGGTCACAGTGCGTTTGCGACTTTAGAGGCCGTTCGATTGCGGATGGAAGAAGACGGGGTCAGTTTTGAGGATGCGCAAAGAGACATTGCCGACTCGACGGTCTTTACGACGCACACGCCGGTGCCTGCTGGGCACGATCGATTCCATGCGGATTTGATCGAGGAGCATTTAGGGCCAATGAGAGACCAGCTTGGTATCTCCCATGAGCACTTGATGAGTTTTGGGCGCGTCAATCCTGGGGACCATCAGGAGCCCTTTTGCATGACGGTTCTGGGGTTGAAGCTTTCGCGGCGGGCCAATGCGGTCAGTCAGTTGCACGGACACATATCGCGTCGCATGTGGAGGGCCTTATGGCCCAATCGCGAGGAGAACGCAATTCCGATCGGGCATATCACCAACGGAGTTCACGTACAGAGTTGGCTCGCCGAGCAAATGCGGCAATTGTACGATCGTCATTTCCCGGCCCATTGGACCAACCACATGGGAGAACCCGGGGTCTGGCAATCGATCCATCAGGTCGACCCTGGCGAGTTGTGGGAGACCCACAATGCGCTCAAGACCATGCTTTGGTCATTTGTTCGCAGGCGGTTGGTACGTCAGATGAGCCAGCGGAACGAGAGTCAAGAATCGATCGATTTGGCGACACGGGTGGGCAATCCCGCAGCATTGACGATCGGTTTTGGACGAAGATTTGCAACGTACAAACGCGCCAACATGATCTTTCGCGATCTGGATCGCATCGCGGCGATCGTCAACAATCCAGCCCGCCCGGTTCAGATTTTGTTCGCTGGCAAAGCCCACCCCAAGGACGAACCCGGCAAGAGATTCATCCAGGAGATTGCCAATCTAAGGGGCGATTCACGGTTTGCTGGCAAGGTGGTATTCGTCGAGGATTACGACATCAACGTTTGCCGGCATTTGATCCAAGGGGTCGATGTGTGGCTCAACAATCCGCGACGGCCCTTGGAAGCCTCCGGGACGAGCGGACAAAAAGTCATCCTCAATGGGGGACTGAACTTGAGCATTCTCGACGGATGGTGGGCGGAAGCCTTCAACGGTTCTAACGGTTTTGCGATCGGCAAAGGGACCAGCCATGTCCAGGACCGCATCACCGACGAACGCGACGCGATCAATCTCTATGAGGCACTGGAAAATCAGGTAATCCCAATGTTTTTCGAGCGAGACCAAGACGGCTTACCGGCGGCTTGGATCCAACGCATGCGCAACAGCATCAGCACCCTGGCTTGGCGTTTCAGCAGCCACCGAATGGTGATGGACTATGCTCGGATGGCTTACGTACCTGCCTCGGGCGGGGTGAGCAGCTCGATGGATTGAGACCGGACCTAGGCGCCTTGGAACCCAGAATAGTCGTAGGGAGCTACCCCTCTTTTTGGGGGGTAGTTTTTTTCATTTTGTCTCTAGGTTGCCAGCAAAGCTCTCTATTTTGCACTTATAATCTTAACGTATCGTTTTCTTTGACGATTCCATCAAGCGGCGGGCAACGCGGTATTTTACATTCCCTGATCCCCGGCTCGTCGGATATTCCTAGGTCTTTTTCGAAGGTTTGTTGAAGCATGTTCAAGAGAAATCGAAGGCCCGTTCGGCGATCGTATCGGTTCGAGCGACTGGAACTCAGGACGATGTTGGCCAGCGATGTCGTTTGGAACAGCGTCAACTGGGATGCGTTGGCGGGATCAGAAGTTCCGCTGAAAACTTCAGATGCCTTTTATTCGGTCGAGGATCGATTCATCGGATTGAATGTCTCGACCAGTAAACTGGTCATCGGATTGGAGCAGTCGTCGGTCGAACTTCCGACTTTTCTGAGCGGCGATTTTGGTTTAGGAGGAAGGGCGAGGGTTTATCAAACCACCCAGGAGCTTACCCCCGAGCTACTCAAGAGCATAGAACAGACCCCTGGGGTGGCTTATACAGCCCCTGTCTACATTGCGGCCTCGACGGGAACCGAGCTGACATTGCTCGACGAATTCATTGTGAATCTCAAAGTTGGGGTATCGGCACAAGAATTCTTTTCTTCGCTTCCTGAGGTTGCAAGTTACCGACCTTTGGAGGGAACGACCGATCAGTTTGTCGGACGATTTGCCGGTTCCACGGGTCGCAAGGCGCTCGATCGTGCGAATCTTTTGCAAGACAACCCGCAGGTCGAATGGGTCGCGCCGAACTTCTATCAGAACTGGCAGCGGTACTACACGCCGAACGATCCTCGGTTTGGAAATCTTTGGCATTTGAACAACACCGGGCAATCGGGTGGTTTGGTCGATGCGGATGTCGATATGCCGGAAGCTTGGGATATCAACCGGGGTGGATCGCCCACGACGGTCATTGCCGTTATCGATGATGGGGTTCAATCGACCCACCCGGATTTGAACATTTGGACCAATCCAGGGGAGATCGCTGGGGATGGAATCGATAACGACGGAAACGGCTGGATCGATGACATCCACGGCTGGAACTTTGTCTTTAACACCAACCAATCCGAACCTTTGGGGACGGATGCACACGGCACTGCAGTAGCGGGTGTAGCGGCCGCGCGGGGCGATAACAATTTGGGGGTCACCGGTGCGGCTTACAATTCCCAGGTCATCTCGATCAAGATGTTCGATGGCAACAGCGTCGCGAGCGATGCCAATATCGCGGCCGCGTTGCTCTATGCAGCCGGAATCAACAGATCTGGAACTGGTTTCTGGAATGCGGGCGATTTGGTCAACAATTCTTGGGGTGGCGGTGCGGCTTCAACCGTCATCAACAACGCTCTGATCGCTGGGACAACCGTTGGACGAAACGGCATTGGAGCGACGTACTTGTTTGCATCAGGCAACAACTCGAGCGGAACGGTTAGTCAACCGGCAGCCCAAGCTGCAAACATTCCGGGGGTTATCGCCGTGGGAGCGACAACCAATCAGGGAGTTCGTTCAAGTTACAGTCAATTCGGATCGCCCTTGGATTTGGTTGCCCCGAGCAACGGCGGAACCTTGGCCATCGACACGACCGACCGGACCGGCGCGAGCGGCTACGCAAGTGGAGATTACACGGGCACCGGGGGTACCGGTTTCGGTGGCACTTCATCGGCTACGCCGCTTGCTGCGGGAATAGCGGCTTTGGCGATAGCACAGGCCGACATCGTCGGGGTGACGATTCGGCCTGCGGATTTGCGTGCGATGATGCGCAACAACACCGATCTGATCGGTGGAGCGACCTATGACATCGCGACAGGAAAAAACAATGAGTACGGATTTGGTCGTATCAATGCAGCGACCATGCTCAGCGGGATCGGCAACCCCGAGATCTCGGTGGTCAGCACGACGAGGGAATTCGCCAGCGGCTCGACGCTGAACATGGGCTCGGCATTGGCTGGTCAGATCGTCGAGACTAGCCTAAGAATCCGCAACCAAGGAACGAGCGTTTTGGACATCAGTTCGATCGTCTTACCGGCTCCGTTTTCGGTGGTGAATTTCACCTCAGGTTCCCTTGGACTCGGCGAGACGGCAGTGATCCGCGTTCGCTTCAATCCGATGACGCCAGGTTCGTTTTCGGAGGACTTGGTGATCAACAACAACGATTCGAACGAAGGGGCGTATCGGATTCGCTTGACGGGGCTTGCCACGGCACCCCGTTTGTCGGGATCGGTGTTTGAAGATTTCAACAACAGTGGGACTTATGAATTCTTCGAGCGAGGGGTCGCGGGTGCTGGATTCGTCTACTTAGATACCAATAACAATGGCAACTTCGATACTGGGGAATCTCAAGCGACGATCGATGCCATGGGCTATTATGTTTACCCGACGCTAGCCGACGGGAGCTACCGAGTCCGAGTCAATATTCCCGGCTGGACCCGGACCACTGCGAACGAATCCTACGTTGTCAACTTGACCAATCCTGCGGATTTTTCGATCGGCAATAACTTTGGGTTTGGCAGGAACAATCGGTACTACTCGTTTGTGTTTGACGATCTCAACGGGGACGGCATTCTCAATGGCAATGATATACCGTTACCGAATTTCGTCGTTGATGCAGGAGGAACAACCCAGAGTTTTTCGACCAATGTACCGGTTCCTATTGTTGATTCGTCGACATCCAACTCGACGATCACCGTTCCGGCCTCATCGCTGACGATCGACGACATCAATGTGCTCATCAATTTGACCCATACCTGGGATAGCGATATGGAAATATCGCTTTTCGCGCCCGACAACACTCAGGTTATCCTATCGAACCGACGAGGCGGTTCGGGAGACAACTATACCAATACGACATTTGACGATGCGGCATTAACTCCGATTGCGTCGGGTACTGCGCCGTTTACAGGGACCTTCAGACCTGATCAACCTCTATCGGCTTTCAATAATAAACCTTGGCAGGGAAATTGGCGTCTTCAGATACGCGATCTTGCGGGGGGAGATTCTGGGACCCTTTTGAATTGGTCGATGCAGATTTCTAGGCTCTTTAGGGCCACCTCCGATACAAACGGATGGGCTCTTATCGATGTCAATAATGGGCCGGTAACTGCTATCCTGCAATTGCAACCAACCTATGAGTACACCGTTCCTACCAACGGCTCGCACTCATTTACCGCTGCCGGTGCGCCCATTTTTGGCAGGACTTATGGAGCGAGGACAACACCTCGCCCGCCGACGGACATCGTGCTATCCAGTACCGCTACTCCTGAAAATGAACCAGTCGGTCGGTTGGTAGGGACCCTGACGAGTCGCGACCCGAACCGGGGAGACTCGTTCACTTACGCATTGATCAACGGAACGGGATCGACCGACAACGCTCGATTCCAAATCGTCGGCGACAAACTCTTCGCTCTAGAAACTTTCGATTTCGAAGCGAATCAGAGCTTTACGATCCGTGTCGCATCAACCGATGTGACTTCTTTGACCTACGAAGAAGCGATCGTCATATCCGTACTCAATGTCAACGAAAGTCCATTGACGATCGGATTGAATCCGAGCACTATCGATGAGAATTCCCCGAACGGTTTTTATGTAGGAACGCTCTCGACGCGCGACACGGACTTTTTGACCGACTTTGTTTTCAATTACCAATTCGTAGCCGGTGCAGGTAGCACCCACAACAGTTCCTTCTCGATCGTCAACGGCGATCTGCTCGTCGATGGGCCGATCGATTTTGAAACCACTCCGGTGATGAACATCCGCGTTGGCTCGACCGACCAAGGTGGACTGTCGGTCGAAGAGATTTTGACGATCACGATCCGTAACGTGAACGAAATGCCTACGGTGGTCAATCTTTCAAATACCTCTTTACCGGAAAATCAACCAGCAGGCTTTGAAATCGGGACGGTGAGCAATGGCGATCCCGATGTGGACGATACCCCTGTATTTTCGCTAGTCACGGGTCCGGGAAGTGACGACAACATCATGTTCCGAATCGTCGGCGATAAACTTCAATCGGCCGTAACGTTCGACTTCGAAGCTCGAAGCGCTTACACGCTGCGGATTCGAGCGACCGACCGAGGTGGATTCTTCCTGGAGCAAAGCTTTACCATCAACGTAACGGACGTCAACGAACCACCGGCCGCCGTGACGATATCGAACAATCGGATCCAAGAGAACCTTCCAGCAGGAACCTATATTGGAACCGTTTCCTCGACCGATATCGATGGCGACTCGGTGCAGATCGCGATTGTCGCTGGGCCTGGCGGTGAGGACAACTCGGGCTTCCAACTCATCGGACGCGATCTTTACTCAACCGAGAGCTTCGATTTCGAATCCAAGCGGCTTTTGAGCGTACTTTTTGAAGCGACCGATACGCTGGGGCTTACAACTCGGCAGATCCTCCAAATCGCCGTTTTGAATACCAACGAATCTCCTAGTTCCGTAGCTTTGTCACCGAATACGATTCCTGAAAGTGCGACGCTAGGTGCCACGATCGGCAAGCTTATCACCAACGACATCGACGGCGATAATGTGTTTCGATACGAGTTTGCTACCGGTGCTGGTTCGGATGACAACGGGTTGTTCACCCTCGTCGGCGACCAACTCCGAACGGCTGCAAATTATGATTTCGACGTAAAAAACACTTATACGATTCGCGTACGAACTTTCGATCTAGGTGGACTGTCGGCCGAGCAACAGCTCTTTGTGAACATCACCAATGTCAACGACCCACCGACCGGAGTGGTTCTATCGAATTCGACCGTTCCGGAAAATTCACCGATCGGTACCAAGGTCGGCTCGTTCGCATCAACCGATGCCGACGACGGTGATACCCACACCTATAGCTTCGTCACCGGCGCAGGAGACGCGGACAATACGCTCTTTGCGATCGTCGGAAATGAACTGATCACCCGGAACATTTTCAACTTCGAGAGCCGCAGTATTTATTCGGTCCGTATCCAAACCCAGGATGCTGGCGGCTTGAGTTTCGAGCGACTTTTCCCCATCTCCATCACCAACGTCAACGAGTCGCCGACCTCTGTCCGTATCTCGAGGCGTTCGATCGCTGAAAACTCTCCGATTGGAACGGTGCTCGGCACGCTATCGACGACCGATACCGATACGCTCACGGACACCGAATTCGTTTATTCGTTGGTTTCAGGCACAGGGGATTCCAACAATTCGCTCTTTACGATCTCGGGCAATCAAGTTCTATCCAATGCACCGCTAGACTTTGAAACGATCAGCAAACTCTCGATCCGCGTGCGCAGTACAGACTTAGGTGGACTGTTTATCGAAGCTCCTTTCGCAGTCGATGTGACCAACGTCAACGAGCTGCCGACGGCACTCAATCTCGCTGGGAATACAATCCTTGAAAACCAACCTGTCGGAACCCCGATCGGCGTGTTTAGCAACAACGACCCGGATTTCAATGATTCGCATATCTACACCCTCGAACCCGGTACGGGCGGACAAGACAATTTGCTCTTCGATATCGTCGGAAACGAATTGCGTTCCTTCCAAAGCTACGATTTCGAAACCAAATCGACTTTCAACATCCGCGTCAGGGTGACCGACCGGGTCGGTGGTTTCATCGAAGCTCCATTTGTTATCAATGTGCTCGATACCAACGAGAACCCCAACGTGCTTAGCCTCTCGGCAAATACCATCGCCGAGAACGCACCCTCAGGTACCCCCATCGGAACTTTGATCGGCTCCGACCCAGACGCCGGTTCGGTCCTCTCGTATAGCCTTATCGGAGGAACTGGCAGCGACGACAACGCTAGCTTTACCCTCGCCGGAAACAGCATTTCGAGCAACGCTTCGTTCGATTTTGAGACCAAGAAAACCTATAGCATACGCGCCCGAGTCGAGGACCAATTCGGTGCCGGACTCGAACGGGTTTTCCAAATTCTTGTCACCAATGTCAACGAAGCTCCAACACTCGTTGCAGTCAACCCGAACTCCATCAATGAGCGTCTGCCGATCAACTCCTTGGTCGGCGATTTGAGCACGAGCGATCCGGATGCGGGCGACTCGTTTGCTTATTCGTTGGTCAGCGGATCGGGATCCCAGGACAACAGCTTCTTTACCATCGTCGGGAACAAACTCAGGAGTACCTCGGTCTTCGATTTCGATGTGCGTTCGACCTACTCGGTCCGCGTCCGATCGGTCGATGCCGGTGGCTTTGCTGTCGAAACACCATTGACGATCCAGGTCCTCAATGTGAACGATCCGCCGACGGACATCTCTCTTTCCAATGCTACCATCGCGGAAAACCAACCCGCAGGTATTCCAACTTTGGTTGGCACGTTCAGCACCACCGATGCTGACGATGTAGACTCCTACTCGTACAGTTTGGTTTCGGGAGCTGGAAGTACTGACAATGCCAACTGGCAAATTATCGGTAACGCCTTGTTTACCAACTCGAACCTCAATTTCGAACAACAAAGCGTCCATCGCGTCCGGGTACGTTCTACCGATGCAGGTGGGCTCCTGACGGAAAAAGCATTTGTGATCAACATCACCAATGTCAATGAATCGCCTACCTCGATTGTCTTGAGCCGAACAACCATCGCTGAAAATGTTCCGGTCGGAACCACGGTTGGAACTCTGACCACTCTTGATCCAGACCTCGGTGATACCTTCACCTATGCTTTGGTCCCGGGATTTGGCGACAGCGACAACACCAAATTCACTCTGGTGGGCAACCAACTGCAAACATCGACATCGGTCGATTTCGAGAGCCAGCCGAGCTATGTGCTTCGCATCCGCAGCACCGACGCGGGCGGTTTGGCCCTAGACTCGGTCTTCTTGATTGCAGTCACGAACGTCAACGAAGCTCCAACAGCGATCAACATTTCCCAGAACGCTTTGGAGAACCAAGCGATCAGTATCCAGATCGCCCAACTCTCAGCAATCGATCCTGATGCCCAAGACTTGGTCACCTTTGCAAAGGTCGCCGGCACGGGCTCGAACGACAACGGCTTGGTCCGCGTCGATGCCGATGGCAAGATCTTTGCGTTGGCACCCCTGAATTTCGAAACCAAGCCTACTCTGGCGATTCGTGTTCGAGCCACCGATACCGCTGGACTGTCGATCGAACGAGCCCTGGTGATCAACGTGATCGACCAAAACGATACCCCAAGCGACATCGCATTGACCCCATCGAGCATTCCTGAAAACAATGCACCCGGAAGCATCGTCGGTACGTTCATGACCAGCGACGAAGACCTTTTGGATAACCATACCTACACCCTGGTCAACGGTTTCGGTAGTACCGACAACGCATCGTTTACCATCGATGGACCAGACCTTCGAGTCAATAGCTCGCTGGATTTCGAAACCAAATCGAATTACTCGATTCGAGTTCGGTCGGCTGACCCTCAAGGAGCATCGTTCGAGAAGGTGCTCAATGTTCTTGTGATCAACCGAAACGAAACACCGACGGACATCCTTCTGTCGAGCAATGCGATCAACGAAAACTTGGCGTCCGGAACAACACTCGGCTCGCTCTCGACGATCGACCAGGATCTCGGAGATAGCTTTATCTACAGCATCGTGCCTCAAGCAGGCAGTAGCGACCATACGGCATTTACCACGGTCGGTAACACGATCAGGACCACCCGATCGCTGAATTTCGAAGAGCAATCGATCTACAATATCCTCGTACGCTCGACCGATACCGGCGGAAATGTAACCGACAAGCAATTTTCGATCTTTGTAAACAATCTCGAAGAAGCCCCGATCAACCTAGAACTCAGCAACACAAACCTCTTGGAAAACTCCCCCCCGGGAAGCTTCATCGGGTTGCTCTCGGCGGTCGATCCGGACTTGGCAGGGCCTGTCGAATTTACTCTGGTGCCCGATGCGCTCGACAACGGAATATTCCAGGTTTCTGGAACGCAACTGCTCTCGAACGCGATTTTCAACTTCGAATCCAAGTCGTCCTATCAAGTGCGAATCAGGGCCACCGATGTCGCTGGACAAAATGTTTTCCGAGACTTTACGATCCGTATCGTCGACGTCAACGAAGTCCCGACCCAAGTGATCCTCAGTTCGAACCAAGTCTCCGAGAATTCCACGAACCTGCTCGTGGCTATCCTCACTACCGATGATCCAGACACCAATGAGCAAACCCTCTTTGAGTTGGTTTCCGGCACTGGAAGTGCTGACAACAACGCTTTTGTGATCGTTGGCAATCAACTGCGTGCCAAGACCGCTTTCGATTTCGAAACCAAAAACGCTTACAACGTTCGGATTCAAGCCACCGATTCGGGAAGCAACCGAGCTAGCAACGCGTTTGTCATCCAAGTGCTCGATGCGAATGATGCCCCAACAGGGGTGACCCTCACGCCTGCAAGCCTCCCCGAGAACGCAGGGAACAATCGCGTCGTCGGAAACCTTCGAGCGATCGATCAGGATACCAATGACACGTTCAGCTATGCTTTTGCGACTCCCACTACCGACTTCGTCATCGTCGGGGGGCAATTGATCGCGAACGGTTCGTTCGATTTCGAAACCCTTTCGAGCTACACACCGTCGATTGTTGTCAGTGATGCCGCCGGTGCTAACATTACCGTTCCGGTCAACGTGCAAGTGACCGACGTGAACGAACGGCCAACCAGCATTTTGATCAGCAATCAAGCGGTCAATGAGAACCTCGCGCCCGGAGCGTTGGTCGGATTGCTTACGGCACTCGACGTCGACGCGAATGAAACTGCGACGTATAGCTTGGTCCCTGGCTCAGGTGGATTCAACAACGCCTCGTTCCGCATCAATGGCAATCGGCTTGAAACCAATGCCCGATTCAACTTTGAGAAACAGGACCTTTACTCCGTTAGGGTTCGCGCGACGGATAAGGGCGGACTGTTCTTCGAAAGGGCGATCATCGTCACGATCAACAACGTCGCTGAATTCCCACCGTTTGCGACCAACGACGCATTCCTGACTTCCTTTGGCCGACCGATCTCGATGAATGTTCTTGGGAACGACTCCGGGTTGGGTGCGGATCTCGATCCGGCTACGGTCCGCATCGTTACGCCACCGACCCAGGGCTCCGCGACAGCTTTGTCCGACGGTCGCATTCTATTTACTCACAATGTCGCCGATAGAAATGCACAGGTGATCCTGCAATACGAGGTCCAGGACATCAATCAGATGGTCAGCAACGTTGGCACCGTGACGGTCTCCTTCTACTCGGCGTTCCAGAACCAAGGGAACCCGTTGGATGTCAATGCCGACGGACTGATCTCTCCGTTGGATGTGCTCTCAACGGTCGACTACATCAATGCCAACCCAGGCCAGTCGCAATTGCCGCTCAACAGGCCAGATGTGCCTCCGTTTGTCGATGTCGACGGGGATGGATTCGCAACACCTTTGGATGTTCTACGCGTGGTCAATTCGATCAACCAGGCACCTGGTGCCGGTGAGGGGGAAGCCTCCTCAGAAAACGGCACGATCGATGCGGTATTTGCCCAAGGCGATTTCGGTTTCGATGGATTGGAGACCGATCCGATCGCCCGTAGGAACCGACGCAGGTAAGACGCAGGTAAATGGACTTTTTGGAACCCTGGAAACGCAATCGATGACCATGCGAAAACCTCCAAGCCCTCGGGCTTGGATCTGTCTCTCGATAGGTTGGTTGCTAGGAATGGACTTGTTGGGGGAATCCCAGCATGGGTGCGTTGGACAAGAGCCGACCGCCCCTGAGGTTGCCACTCTGGAGGTTCGTCCCGAGGATCGAAATCTTCGCCTCCACCAAATCCAAGTGATAGGGACCCACAATTCCTATCACTTGGCACCAGCACCAAAGATCATGAGCCTCATCGGACTTACCGGCAAATCGGTTTCCGAGGCGATCGATTACTCCCATGCGAATTTGGAAACGCAGTTCGGCAAGTACGGCATTCGTCAGATCGAACTCGACATCTACGCCGATCCTGAAGGTGGGCTTTACAGCCAACCGGTCGGAAAACGATTGGCTCAGCAGACCGAGCCCGATCCCCGGATGGCTTTTGATTTCGACACTCTGATGAAGCGCCCCGGTACGAAGATCATCCACGCTCCAGGGTTCGATTTTGCTACCCATGTTCCGACCTTGTCGATGGCCCTCGAGCAGACGGTCGCTTGGTCGAAATCCCACCCCGGTCACCTTCCTGTTTTGATTCTCTTGGAGATCAAAGAGTCGGCCACTGGGCCTGCCGGGGTCAAGCCGCTCAAGTACGATCGCTCGATGCTCGATGCTCTCGATGCAGAGATACGCGGGTGCGTGGAGTCTCGGATGCTTGTGACTCCCGATTCGGTCCGAGGAGAGTGCAAGACGCTGCGGGAATCGATTGAAACCAGGGGTTGGCCAACCCTCGAGAATCTCTGTGGAAAGATCCTCTTTGCGCTCGACAACACCGACTCGCTCAAGGATCGGTATTTGGAGGACCACGATGTCTTGAAGGATCGCGTGATGTTTGTTTCCGTTGGAGCCGAGCATCCGGCGGCCGCGTGGATGAAGATCAACGATCCAATCCGCGATTTCGAACGGATCCAACAGTGCGTGCAGAAGGGCTTTTTGGTGCGCACACGCGCCGACTCGGACACCCAACAAGCTCGCAAGAACGATCCAACCCAACGAGAGAAAGCGTTTGCGAGCGGCGCGCAGTTTATCAGCACCGACTATCCGGTTCCCGACTCACGCTGGAGCGGCTACAGCGTCCAGTGGCCTGACCGGGCCGTCTATCGCCGCAATCCCATCACAACTCGATAACGATCTTCCCAAAGTGTTGAGCCGATTCCAGGTACTCGAAGGCTTCGGGTGTTTGCTCGAATCGAAAACTTCGGTCGATCTGGGGTGTGAGTCGGTGCGAATTGAGGAAAGCGACCATCGCCTCGAAGTCATCGCGAGAACCGACATAGATGCCATTGAGGCGAACGTTCCGAGCCAGGAGAGGAAAGAGGCTTGCGGTGGGCGGACCAAAACCTGTCAGGACTCCAATCAGAGCGATATGTCCGTCGGCGGCTACCGATTTCATCGACTGCTCGAAGGTTCCTGGCCCCCCGACCTCAACCACATGGTCAACCCCTCGGCCCTCGGACCAAGCCCAAACGGACTTGGACCATTCGGGTGTTTCCCGGTAGTTGATTCCGTGGTCGGCTCCGAGTTGGCGGGCTTGCTCGAGTTTCGCATCGCTGCTGGAGGTAACGACGACTTTGGCACCCAGAAGCTTGGCGAATTGCAGGGCGAAGATCGAGACCCCGCCGGTCCCCAAAACACAGACCGATTGACCCGTTTGTAGGTTTCCACGGCGGACCAGAGCGACCCAGGCTGTCAGGGCCGCACAGGGGAGCGTGGCCGCTTGGGCAAAGCTCCACCCATCGGGGATTCGGACCAAGGCATCCTGATCGAATACGGCAAAATCTCGCAGCATTCCGTCCAAATTCCCACCGAGATCCGCCTGGTGGTACCCCAAGTCGAACTTTCCCGAGGTCCAGGTTGGAAAAAAACAGGCAGCCACTCGGTCGCCGGGCTGGAACCGCGATACGGCCGATCCGACGGCGAGGATCTCGCCGGCTCCATCCGAGGCGGGCACCTTTCCCTCGACGTTTCTACCTGCGAGGTTTCGCCATTGGATGCGATCTCGATAGTTCAGCGAGACGGCCTTGACTGCCACGAGGCATTCGTGGGGTTGGAGGTCGTTGGGGCTCGGAGCGGGCTGAGTTTGAGCAACGAGGTCGTAGGAGGTGGAATTTTTACGATAGATCCAGCGACGGCAGTCGTTCATAGAGAAAAACCGAGCGTAAGATTTTAAAGTTGGCTTGTGAATCGAACCTAGTAAGATATGCTTTCGATAGTCTAGCGACCATTGGGAGGATAAGCGAATGGTTAGCGGCATCATTGGAAATGATGTGCCCCGTAAGGGGTTGCGGGTTCGATCCCCGTGTCCTCCGCTCCGGCGATACCGTGCGAACGTCTAAGCATCCGAATCGAGAGTACTTGCAAGCGCTAAACATTTTTGCATCGCTTGTTTGTCACCGATTGCCCGATAAGCCGCCGCTTGACCGAGATAGCATTGTTTGAGCCATCCTTTCTCGGTCTGCCTCAACTTGGCATTCCCCTTTTCAAAAAGCGCGATGGCCTGTTGGTACAGGTCTACTGATTGCACCCAAGACTCTTTTTGGCGCGCCAATTCCGCACGATTCAGATGCATCTTCGCTAAACCGTTTCGATAGTCGTTGGAAGCGGGGAACCGATCGATCAGGCCACGGTAAAGCCCCTCTGCTTCCTCGAACAGGGCCTCTGCCTCTGCGGATTCGTTCATTTTGGTCTGCAACGAGCCGACGACATCTAGTGCTACGGCTAGCCCGTGGATGAAGTCACTTCGGTTAGGATCTCGGCTCCAAAGCTCCCGACGAGCTTCCAATAGTTTCGGGGCAAATCGGTTCGCTTCGCTTAAGTTGTCATAGGCGGTGTGGATGGCGACTAGGTTGGTCAGGGCTAAGACTTCTTCGTAACGATAAGCCGCATTGTCGGGATGACTCTCGAGTAATTCTTGGTGAATCGCCAACGACTCGCTCGTCGCATCGATCGCCGGTTGCATCTCGCGACGTTGGGACTCGATCACACCCAAGACACCGAGATTGATCCCGAGTTGGCTTTTTAAAAGAGGGGCAGAAGGAGCGGCCGCGACGAGTCGACGCTGAGCACCGATGGCACTGGTCACATGTTCCTTGGCCAACTCGAAATTGCCGACCTCCCGATAGCACTTCCCCAAAACAGTTTGGTGCATCGCATAGGCCTCTAAAGCAAGGCCACTTTTTTGGTGCAGACGGTTCAACTGCGAGATCTCTTGCGAGGATCGCTCGAGCGTTTGAATCGCTTCCTGAATTTGGCCCTGTGCCTGTAGGTTCAAAGCGATTCTGATGAAGATCCGGCATTTTTGGACCAAAAGGTCTTCTCGTGAATCCGCTGGAACTTCGGCACGGTCCAGCAACTCCTTGGCCAAGTCCAATTGCTCGGTCGCCGGTTCGAATTGCTTGCTGAGGGTCAGCAACGTACCGAAGTTGATTCGAAGATCGGTTTCGAGTTCGGTCCGTTTCCAGCCGATCCATCGGGCTGGAGCCGGTTCGGAATTTGGAGTCGCATCGGAATCCAGTGAGGCCAGAGCGCTGCGGAAATAGCCTATTGCTCCTTCGATGTCTCCTTGTTGGTGAGTGCCTTTGGCCAGCTCACCGTAAGTTTCCGCCAGGAGATTGCGGTAGACGGAGTTAGGATCGGTGGGGATGAGTTGAATCAGGAGTTGCTCGGCCTCTTGAAGTTCATTCTTTGCGGTGTCCTGTTCCCCCAGCATGCTGTGAATCGTGCCGAGCCGTAGGTGGGCTTCAGCGCGAATCGCGCGGCTCTTGGTGGAATCTCCTGTTCGTTTTGCGAAGACTTGCCACCGGTTGGCGATGCCCTGCAGCGCGACCCGTTGTTGGCTATTTTCCTGAGGGCTGTTGCTGAAGGCTTGTTTGGACATTTCCTGCAAGCCAATTCTCAATTCATCGACGAGTGCGTCTTCGGCCTGCTGGGCTCGTACGCTCGCTTGGGCCTTGAGCGTCGATTCGACGATGAGCCGATTGGCCAAGGATTGCGTCGTGTTGTGTTGATAAGCAGCGATCGAAGCCCCGAGGGTAGCCAAGGCGACGAGTCCCACGAGTGATCCGCACAAGGCTCGATTCCGCTGTGACCATTTTCGCAAGCGATCCCAAGTACTCGGGCGTTTGGCACAGATCGGTTCGTTACGAACAACGGCGACAAGGTCGCTTGCAAGGGCCCTTGCGCTTGGGTAGCGGTCGC
>Ga0315902_10005928_pt1 | contig 17085 bp, 18 predicted proteins | sample LakEriMetagenome_9_FD_203523 | JGI IMG/M metagenome (GOLD analysis project Ga0315902, IMG submission 203523) | Freshwater fungal communities from buoy surface, Lake Erie, Ohio, United States - Buoy 12 MA117 | ecosystem: Environmental > Aquatic > Freshwater > Lake > Lake biofilm | place: USA...
GGACATCCTTGCCCTCGGCGTTCCAGCCCTGCTTGTCCTTGCGGGAAATGGGGAAGAGGCCGTTGGGCGTGCGGGCCACTTCGGCGCCCTGGTCCGGGTTCAAAACCATCACCTTGGCTCCCTCGATGCGCTGATTGCTCGCGTCGCGCAGGTCGATGATAAGGGTGGTGGGGCCGGCCTCAATCTTGTCGAGATCAGCCGGCTTCATCGTGGCCTTGGCGTGCAGCCACGCGGCAAAGTCATTCGGGAGAACGTTGGTGCGGAAGTCGTCCCACGGCGATTCCTCCGGCCAATCCCACACGGCCAGGGTGCGCGGGGCGCTGGGCGGCAGGATGAAGTCGGCGCGGCGGTCGCGGTTGGGCGTCATCTCCCAGAACGGGATGGAGGCATCGATCATCAGCGCGGTGTGCGCAAGGCGGCCCTGGCTGCCGCTCATGGCATAGGCGGTGCGGGAGGTGGGGAGCCCGACTTCATTAGCGCGGCGCACGTCGTGGGGCAACCATGCCCCCACGGCCGGGGTGGCCATGGGATAGATGCGGACCGCGTTGTTCTGGGCGATGGTGTCGCCCGCCACGTCCAGCTTAGCCACCACCGGGCCGCTGTTCGCGGGCAAGGCCACCGGCATCTCCTGTGTGGCACCCGGCCCGAGCGGCGGGGTGCTGATGGCGCCCACATTGGCGCCAGCGAACGAAATCAACCCGGCGGGGAGGGGATCCGTGCCTGTGTTCCGCACGGTCACGCTCCATCGGCGCGCGCCGGTGCTGTCCACTTGCAATTTGGGCTCTTCCAGCGTGGCGTCCACGGCGGCGGGGGGCATCCACGAGGCTTTGACCTCCAAACGCGGATAGCCCTGCGCGGATTCGAAGGAAGGAATCTCGGCCTGCTGCCCGAACTCAATGGCCAGCCCGTAGTGGTTGAACGGGTGGTCAATCATCTCTTGCACTGCGCCGCGCAGCCCTTCAATACGGACTCCGTTCGGGCTCTGGCTCATCGTCACGCCCGGGATGTCCTGGCTGTCCTCGCTCCCTTCGGCCCCGCCGCGCTGCCACTTGCGGGTGCCTTGGGCCAGACTCCAGTTGGCTTCGTCTTGACCCCAGGGTCGCCGCACGATGCGAACCGAGTTCAGAGTGGTGGGGCGCGTACCGAGTACGGTCAAATCGAGGCTTGCGAGTTGCACACTCATCAAGCCCATGGGCGCGCGGGTATCGGCAAAGTCAATCAGCAGGACGCGGCGAGGTCCCACGGCCAGCACCGGGCTTTGGCCAAAGGTTTGCTCCTTCGCGCTCTCGGCCAGTACGGTGTCGAAACCGCGATCCCACACTTGGTCCGCGCTCGCGGGTTGTTGAGCAAGGGCGAGCAACGCCGTGCAAGCAACGAAGGTCATAGTCTCAGTTTAGACGTCCATTACCAGGCAACGTAATGAACTCGGTCACTGGTCCGGGTCGGCGGGTCCAGCGTGTAGCTGGCAAGGCAGTGGATGTGCTCAAACCCGGCGTCGTAAAGTCCTTCCACCACTTCCTCGGAGCGGTGCGCCCGTTGGACGTGCACTTCTTGGAACGGCGCTCCATCGCGTGGCCAAAACTGCATCCGCACCTGGATGATGCGGGATTCAGGGTCGTAGTCGCCCTTCCAGCGGTAGCGCAGACGCAGGTGCTTGCGCTCGTCGGACATATCGAAGAGTTTTTCTTCGAAGGCATACGCGGTGTTGAGGTCAAAAATGAAAGCCGCCCCCGGCTTGAGGTGCTTGCGCACCTGGGCCAGCGCCGCCCGGAACCCCTCTAGCGAGGGGATGTAATTGAGGGAATCGAAGAAGGAATACGCGCCGTCGTACTGCTCGCCGAATTCAAAGTTGGTCGCATCGGCCACGCGGAAGGTGAGCGGGTGCGGCCCCGGGTTGCGCTTTCGTTTGGCCGCCTCGATCATGGCCGCACTGAGGTCAAACCCGGTGACCTGGTAGCCCACCCGCGAGAGTTCCCGCGCGACTTTGCCCGTACCGCAGGCCACATCCAGCACGTGGTTGGGGTCTTGATCGTAGGTGAGCAGGAGCAAGCGGTAGTAGTCCACCCACATGTCGTAGGGGACCGACTGCATCAACTGCTCGTAATAGGGGGCCAGAGGCCCGAAGGATTTAGGCTCGCCGCTGGGCACGCATCCGCATGATGATCGCAATCGCGTTGAGGCTGATGAGGATTCCCATCAGCACGATGATGGTGCTGGCCGAGAGGTCTTTGAAATCTTGCTGCGGTCGCTGCGCCCAGTTGAACACCTGGAGCGGCAACACACCGTAGCTATCGAACGGGCCAGTGGGCACGCTGTTCACCATAACGGCGGCCCCCACCACGATGAGCGGTGCGGTTTCACCGATGGCGCGGCTGGCGGCGAGGATGATGCCGGTGAGGATGCCCGGAGTGGCCTGGGGCAACACGACGCGCCGGATGGTTTGCCAGCGGGTCGCGCCAAGCGCGAGAGAACCATCGCGCAGGCTCGAAGGCACCGCTTTGAGGGCTTCCTGCGCCACCATGATGACCAGGGGCAGCGAGAGCAGACTCATGGTCAGGGCCCCGGCCAGCAGGGTTTTGCCCGAGCGGGCGTCCCCCGCCAAAACGGCTACGAACGGCACAAAAATGGCCAAGCCCAGCATCCCGTAGATGATGGAGGGCACCCCGCTCAGGTTGGCGATGTTGAGCTGGATGATGCGCTTGAACCACGAGTCGCGCCGGTTGAACTCTTCCAGATAGATGGCCGCCCCGACCCCAATCGGCACCGTGAAGAGCAGGGTGAGCGACATGATCCACAGCGTGCCGAAGAGCGCGTGGCGCGCCCCGCTACCGGTGGCGCGTCGGCCCGGGAATTCGTTGATCAAGTCCGGCCCGAGATAGCGCATGCCGCTGGAGCCGATCCGATACAGCAGGATGACAAGCAGGCTGACGGCGATGAACGCGGCGATGCCCATGAGCACCACGAAAACGCGGTCCACCGTCTTGCGCTGGCGGATGCGGGCGGCCGCCGCCGGGGTGGAAAACCGGCTCATGAATACACCTGCCGGTACTTGCGCACAAACTTGTTCGCCAAGAGATTGAGCCCGAGGGTGATGAAGAACAGCGTGAGGCCGACGGCGAACACCGTGAAGTAGTCAATGCCGCCCCGGGGCAGGTCGCCCTTGCTCGTGTTCACGATGTAGGCAGTCATCGTCATCCCGCCGTCGAGGAAGTTGGCCGTGAGGTTGGGCATGAGGCCCGCCGCCATCGCCACCGCCATGACTTCGCCGACCGCGCGGGAGATGGCCAGGATGAAAGAGGCGACGATGCCGGAGAGCGCCGCCGGGATGACGACATCCTTGATAGATTCGAACTTGGTGGCCCCCATGGCAACCGCCCCATCGGGCAGGGCGCGGGGGACGGAAGAAATGGCGTCCTCGCATAGCGAGCTGACCAGGGGCAGGGTCATGATGCCGACCACGATGGCCCCGGCCAACAGATTCAGCGGCGCGATAGTGGGGAAGATGCCACGCAGGAACGGGGTGACAACGGTGAGCGCAAAGTAGCCGTAGACGACGGTCGGCACCCCGGCCAGCAATTCCAGCGCGGGCTTGACCACGTTCCGGACCTTGCGCGGGGCGTATTCGGCCAAGAAAATGCCCACCATCAGGCCAAGCGGAATGCTGATGAACGCGGAGCCGAGCGTGATGAGAAGGGTGGACGAGACCAGCGGCAAAATGCCGAACTTGCCACCGGCGGGTTGCCATTCCCGGCCGGTGAGGAACTCACCGACGGAGACCTGCTGGAAGAACGGCAGGGAATTGAGGAGAAGCACCACCACGATGCCGATGGTGGTGAAGGCAGAAACCAGGGTGGCCGAGAAGGTTCCGCCCTGGATGAACTGCTCGATGAGACGCTGGTTGCCCCGCTTAGAGCGCAACATAATGGCGGCCCGATCGCCCGCTGAATTCGGAATCGGTGCCGCCATAGTCTGTGGTCTAGGTTACTTGGTGGCGGTAGCCGCTGCGCCCGAACTCAGGGCATCGGCCATCGACATTCCCGGCTTAAAGGTGTTGAAAACTGCACCGGTGATGCCCTTTTCCACTCGTTCCCAGGCCTTCGCGTAGATGTCGGCGGGGAGCGGGATGAAGCCGGTGTCCTTCACCAGGCCGCTGCCACCTTCCATCGCGAACTTCACGAACGCCTTCACTTCCGGTCGCTCCAGGCTCTTCTTGTTGATGTAGATGAGCAGCGGGCGGGAGAGCGGCGAGTAGGTGCCGTCTTGCACGGTGGTGCCGTCCGGGATCACGGGGCCGTTGCCGCCGTCAATGGCGACCACGTTCAGGCTGTCCTTGTTCTCTTCGTAGTAGGCAAGGCCGAGGTAGCCGAGGGCACCCTTGTCGCCAGTCACGGCCGGAACCATGGAACTGTACTCGGGGAACTGGTTGTAGTCTTGGCGACCCTGGTCGGTGCCGCCGTTCACGGTTTCGTTGAAGTACTCGTAGGTGCCGTGGGCGTCGGTCGGGCCGCAGAGCACCAGCTTCTGGTCGGGGAACGCCGGGTTGATGTCCTTCCAGTTGGTGATCTTGCTGTCCTTGTGCCAGACCTTCTTCAGGTCGTCAATGGTCATGGACTTGGCCCAGGTGTTCTCCTTGTTCACCACGACGGTCAGGCCGTCGAAAGCGATGGGGACTTCAATGAATTCGATACCGGCCTTCTTGAGGGCTTCGATCTCCTTGTCCTTGATCGGGCGGCTGGCCGTGGCAATGTCAATTTCGCCGCGAGCGAACATTTCCATGCCCGCGCCGGTGCCGGCTTGGTTGACTACCGTCTTCACATTCGGCGCCATGTTGCCGAAGCCGTCCTTGCTGGCAAAGGCTTCGACGATGGGATAGACCGTGCTCGATCCGTCGATCTTAATGTCGCCGGTCAGGTTCGTATCCGGTGTGGTCGCGACCGCGCCAGTTCCGGTTCCCGTGGTGTCTTCGGTCTTAGCCGACGGGGCGCAAGCCCCTCCAAGCAGGGCGCCTGCCAACGCCAGAGTGCAGAGCGGAATCCAACTTCGCATAGTGTTTCCCCGCTTTCGAGTTTCACTACCGAATGTTAAGGAATTGTTAAGGCTAGGGCGGGCCGACCACTTGGGCGACCGCGACCGCGTTGTCTCGCTCGTGGCTGATGGACACAAGGACCCGGCAGCCGGGCGGCAAGCGATGGGGCGCGACATGGACTTCGGGGGCGCCGCTCAGGTCGTTCACCACAATCACGTCGTGCCAGCCCGGGCGCGTGCCCAGCGCTTTCGCGACGGCTTCTTTCACCGCCCACCGCCCGGCCACGCGTTGCGGGCTTAACGTTTGCTCGCGCTCGCTGGGGGCGAGGATGCGATCGAGAAACCCCGGCCTCTGCATGGCCTTCGTGATGCGTTCCACGCTGACGATATCTATCCCCAGCCCGCGGACCGTCATGAGTTGGCGTCCTGTAGCATCTCGGCGAGGTCCACCAGCTTGATGTTGTCGCCATCGGGGCGCTGCTTCAGTCCGGCGTCCAGCATGATGCGGCAGAACGGGCACGCCACGGCCACGGTATCCGCGCCGGTTTCCACGAGCTGATCGAGTCGGCGGTTGGAGGGGCGCTGGTTCGGCTCCTCGTCCATCCACATGCGGCCCCCGCCTGCGCCGCAGCACAGCGTCTTGCGGCCGTGCTGTTCGGGCTCGGCCAGCACCCGCAGGGGGTACGGCTCGTTCTTGGCCAGGTCCAGCAGGGTCACCGTTTCGTCCAGGTGGGTTTGGTCGCCCACCAGGCTGCGCGGGGCGTCGCTGGTGTTGTTCACGCGGGCTAGGTAGCAGGGGTCGTGGTACGTCACCCGGCCAGGTTCGGGGGTCGCGCCCTTCAGTCGGCCTTCCGCCACCAGGTCAGCCAGCAACTCGGTGTGGTGCAGCACTTCCAGGGTGGCCCCGAAGTCGCCGTATTCGTTGCGCAGGGTGTTGAGGCAGTGCGGGCACGCCGTCACGACTCGCTTGATGCCGTACTTAGCAAAAGCGGCCACGTTCATCTCCGCTTGCGCTTGGAACTGGAATTCGTCGCCCAGTCGTCGGGCGGGGTCCCCGGTGCAGAGTTCTTCGTTGCCCAGACAGGCGTAGCTCACGCCGGCCTTGTTGAGCAGGTCCACCAGGGCGCGGCTCGTGCGCATCCCCAGGGGGTCAGTCGCGCCGGCGCAGCCCACCCAGAAGAGCACCTCAAACGGCTTGCCGTCGCGGGCCAAGGGCACGTTCAGCCCCTTCATCCAGTCCTCGCGGTTGCCGGCGGGGGTGCCCCAGGCGTTGCCGGTGCCGGCCATCTGCCGGAGCACGGTGGCACCACTTCCGCTCAGTCGGCCTTCGGCCACCAAGTGGCGGCGGGCATCCACAATCATGTCCACGTGCCGGATGAGCACCGGGCAGGCCTCCACGCACGCGTTGCAAGTGGTGCAGGCCCACAGGGCTTCTTCGCTGACGGCGGCGGCGACTTCTTCGCCCGTTTCGGCCGCCTTGGCGATGTCGGCCACCACTTGCTTGGGGTTCAGAATCTTGCCGACGTTGTGGGCGGGGCAGACTTCGGTGCAGCGCCCACATGTCATGCAGGCGTCCAGCGACAGCAGGTGCCACTGCGTGTACTGATCCGCTGTGGCCACCCCGATCCGGCCCGTTTCTTCCACCTGGGCCATCGAAATCGGCTCGAGCCGCCCCATGCTGGCCTCGGGGTTATGCCCGGCGGCAGTGAGTGTGGCGGTAAAGATGTGCTTGATCTTCATCTGCGGCAGGGTGATGAAGAACACGGCCACCAGGGCGGCGTGCGACCACCAAATGCCTCGATAAACATCGTTGCTGATCGCGGGCATGACCTTGGAAAGGGCATAGCCCACCGGAGCATAGAAATCCCAGGGTTGAGGGGTGTTGACCATGCGTGCGGCCTCCAGCACGTAGCCACCGACGCCCAAGAGGAGCAGGAGCGCCAGCACCAGGTGGTCCTTCACCTCGTGGCTCAGCGGGTTGCCGTTGAACTCCGGCTTGCCCGTCTCGGGGTTCACCACGGTCGGGCCGTGTTGCCGCAGTAAGTTGATGCGCCGCCCCCACGCCCAGGCCACGCCCACCACAAAGAACATCCCCAGCACATCGAAGATGGCCTCATAAGCAAGGTAATAGGCACCCTTGTGGAAGTTGGGGATGCCCACGGCCTGGCCGTAGACGGCAATAAACAGCAGGGTCGTCGCCAAGAAGAGCGCCATGAACCCGTAGAAGATCATCAGGTGCATGGGCGCGCCGCTCTTGGGGCGGCTGCTTTGCACCTTGCGCTGGCCCAGGATGAACTTGGCGACGCTCTCGAGCGGGTCAGGCTTCCAGTGTATGGGCACGCCTTTGCGCCACACCGGCAGGCGGCGCAGGAATTGCGCGATCATGAGCGCCAGGCTCACCGCCATCACCACGTAAAACACGTTCTTCTCGGCGGAAGAAAGGTGCATGTACGACTGGCGGGTGGGCACCGCAGCCCAGAGCGTGGTGAGACTCACAAAGACATTGTGACGAATCTAGGCCAATCTTGCACCCGTGGAAACTGCGCAAGCCCCCGCAATCCGGGCGAAGGGCTGAACGGCCACCCGCTCTTGGTTCTGCTGAAGCCACGCCAAGATCTCGTCGTGCATGGCGAGATCGATGCCGCCCGATTCTCCCACCGGGCCGAAGGCAAGCACCAGCCACGAGCCGTCATCGCGGGCCAGTTCGAGGCTGCGCAGCACGTCGGCGGCCGGGGCGTGCGGCACGTGAAGGCAGGCGACAAGGTCGGAATGGGTGGATTGCGGCCGGTTGAAGCCCGCCCGGCCCGTGCGGATGCAGCGGTAGATGGGCGCCAGCCGGGGCGAATAGTTGACGTCGTTGAAGCAGCGGGGTTCGCCGGCGGGTAGGGCCAACGAGTGCTCATATTGCGCCCCAAAGAGCTCCAGGATCATGTGCCGTGTGGTGCGGATTTCGGCTTCCACCATGTCCGGCGTCCAGGCGGACAAACGCCCATCCGGCAGGGCACTGGCGAGGAGCGAACCGTTGCCGATTTCATGGCCCTGTTGGGCGACTTCGCGCCAGGCGGCGGCGCGGGCCAAGAGATGACTGGGGTCGGCAAAGAACGTAGCCCGGAGCCCGGCTTTCTCCAGGGCCGGTACGACGACCTCCAAGTGGTTCAGTGTCGTCCCATCGTAGGTGAGGGTGACGGCCACCATAACTCTATTGTACGCGCTTTAGGGGTGATGATGACTGCAAAGTTCCAACATAGGCAGCCTCAAAGCCGGCGGCAGGTTGATACCCGCTGCTACTGAGCAGCAAATATTGGAGTGGCTAGGATTTCGCTGTAGACATCCACTAGGTGCCTGTGATACTGTAGGGCCATGAAGGAAAAGATCTTCATGATCGCCGTTGCCGCCTCAGCGGGATACGCGGGCGGGCAATTGAGCTCATCGCAGCCCAAAGAAGTCCTTGCCAGCAAGATAACGCTTATAGATTCGCCGCGGGGGCCATCCACGGTCATTACTCCGAATAGTTTTACTATGATGGCGGCGGAGTCTTCTTCCACGTTGGCCGGCGATGCGCCCTTTGTGTCCATCAGTGTACGGGAACTGTCTGGGACAGGCAAAGATATGGCATCCATGATGATCAACGGTGGGGACAACAGCGCTCCAATCTTCATGGCGGGCGCCAACTCCGACACCTCGTTCGCTAGTGTAGGCCTTCTCGACAAGAGTGAAATACTTCTTGAATACAAATCACGATCCGGGGCAAGCCTTTGGCACGTAATCGGCGGTAGCCGCAGACGCAATCTTGCTTCAGACTGACTGCATGGTTGGCGCTGACTGGCTCTTGGCGTAGACATCCGCTGGGTGACCATGATCTTGTAGGGCCGTGAAGGCTGGTGACAAAACCCGCCTTCGCGGTTAACTCAGGATGATTTCTGGCCGCACTGGGCACCCAGGCACGTTTGGTGCGTGAGAGATCGGTGAAGCCGCCATCACCATGTTGATAGTGGAATAATGCCTCACGTTAGTCATCGGAACTCCACGCAAGGTCTTTCCGTAAACTTTGACCATCTCTTGCCCTATTGCCTTTGCAGAAAAAGCCACAAGAACCTCATCCTCGTTCATCTGCAAAATAGCTCGGACGGTATGGCTTGAACCGAGACCGTCACCAATCTCATTGACAGCAGAGAGAATCTCTGCCAGTGCATTGTTTGCGGGAGAAGACATGTGGAGATCTTACCATTGGCTTGCATATACCTGCAATGTGTGGTTGCAACTTGGTCATCATTAGCGCAGTTCCTGGACCGCCTTGGTCTCCTCCCTGTTCAGTTACTTCCTGTGAAAGGTGCTCCGACCCTCATGCAGCACGGGCAGGGCGCAAAGCAGTGGATTCACGTAGAGACCCTTGAGACCGCCGCTAAGCTCGCCACGCTGCGATACGCGTCCACCACGGCCGCGGAGATGATCGAGGCAGTGGGCGTCGGACAGGTCCGCGTGTCCTCGGGCCAGGGGCAACAAGTACATGGTCACCATGCCAGCCTGCGTCTACCACAAGGGTTACCATTACGAATACTTCAAGCTTGCGGGCGCCGAGGCCATGATGTTGCAGCGGTCAGTGTGTATCCCTCGCAAACGGCGGGCTAATGGTGAATGATAAGGTCAAGAGGGCTTGTAGGTCGCGCGGAACATCCCTGAGAGCCACCAACATACGACCCCGAAGACTATCACGATGACTCCGGTGAGTAGGATCGCTGAGAATCCGAAGGTTAAGACCGCGTTAGCAGCTTCCCTTGCTTGTTCGACGTCGAATGCAGGAGGAAGTTCTTGTCCTGGTCGCGACGTGGTGCGCGGTGCTTTTTCGACTGGGCGGCGCACTAAGTAAAGCCCGGTTATCATCCCGTAGGCCCCAAATGCTGCGAGGCCTCCGCCGATGAGGTGTAAAAGCCACCCCGCCCAGTCAAGAGCCCTTACGGTGTAGGTTGCTCTCTCGATCATCATTGGGGCTAGTCCGTTGGGAGAAGGCGCGGCCTTCATTGGGTGGCCTCCCTGCCTCGCATAGAGAACCGGGCTGGTGCCTTGATGAAAAGCGGTTTGCAAGTCGCTTGGGTCGATCTGGAATACGGTGTAGCCCGCTCCTGATGCCTTTAGCGATTGGTTCACTGCGTCCATCCAGTCCTGAAAGTCCATGTCTCGGAGTTTAGCTCCTTCCCATCCCTGGCTGAGAACAAGGAAAGAACAGCCAGCTTGGCGCGTGGTGGATCGCTCCGTAAATCGTAGGATAATCGTGGCGGCCCGCTGGTAACAGCGAAAGAACAGCGGCGGCGGGCGTCTCAGTAACAGGCCGAGAACAGAGGCCGGGATGTTAAGTATTGCTAAGGTTGGCGCAGTTTGGTGCGCTCCCCTTGGTGGTCTTCTAGTAGGCGTTCAGGTAGTTCACCTTGTAGGCATCGTAGTCACCGTCGTAGAAAACGAACATCTCGTACCGCCACGTTTCGCCCCCGCGAAGGGTGGAGGTACTGTCACGCACGTCGGCTACTTTCACCCCGTCCTTGTAGAGCCCGAAGGAGAGGCTAACGTACCGGAACCGTTCGTTGCTGTAGTTCGTAACCTCACCCACAAGGTAGCGACTGCCATTCCTGTGACTGACCGTGGGCCAAGTGAAGACCAAGGGCCAATAGGGGTACGAGAGGTCGGGGTCTAGCCCTAGCTCCCGCAAATGATCAGAGCGGATCTGCGCATCCGTTTTGACCGGCGGGGCTTGCGGGGACTGGGCTTCTGGGTTGGCCCCCGGCTGAAGCTGCTGCGGCGCGTTTGCAACGCGGGGTTTGGGAAATAGGGACATCACAAAGACCGTGACCACGGCGATAGCCAAGATGATCAAGGCCCCAAAGCGGATAATGTCGTGCGCGTCCAACTGCTTCGGCGGCGGCGGCGGTGAATACATTGCCCGATTGTACGCGCTTTAGGGGGCGTCTTCCGTTTTCTTCTTCAGGCGCAGGGGGGTGTCCTTTTTGCCCTCGCTCGCCATCAGGATGGTGCCGGCGGACTGGTTGCGGGAGATGAGGTAGGTCACACCCCCGTCGGTGAGCTTAACGGTGGTGGGGTCTGGCCGCTCCCATTTGCCCGTGGAGACGTTGCCAAACAGGCTGAATTCGAAGGTCATGTCGGCGCGAAGTTCCAAGCGAATCCCGCCCAGTTGATCGGCAAAGCCCGGGCTCATCTTGATCTCCCGGCCCTGGTCGTCCTTCAGCACCTGGGGGTCCTCGCTTTCGTAGATGCCGGTCCACCCGTCTTCGGTCGCGGCTCCAACATCGGCGGGGGTCATAGGTTTGGAGTCCGCCGACTTGGCCGCCGGCTTGTCGGGGCTCGAGGAGTCCGAAGCGGCGGGTTGGCAGGCGACGAGCAGCGCCAGGCTGGCCAGGGCGAGCAGGCTAGAGAGGAACTTGACCATGGTAACCATCAAGGGTGAGACGGGCATCTTCGATGCTGAGGGCGAGGAGACGCTTGAGGACCACCAACTCGGGGTGATCCTCGGCGAGACTGTTAACAATTCCGAACGATTCCTTGAGGCTAAGGAAGGCGTTCTCCGCTTCTTTCACGCGGCGCAGGCGCTCCTCATCGGCGCGGGCGAAGTCCACCTTGATATCGGCGGGGGTCGGAATCTTGGTGGCAATGGCCGAGAGGGAAGCTCCGGCGTCGTCGAGCAGGTTAAGGGATTCGGTGAGGGCTTCTTTCAACTCTCCCTGAGCGCGGGCCTGTTGGGCGACGGCTTCGCGGCGCGTGTCCACCATCGTGTTCAGCGAGTTTTGCGCTCGTACGGAGCCTTCGCGGAGAGCATCCTCCAGCTTGCGTTCGGCGGCGCGCTGGCTCACTTTGTCTACTTGGGGGTCAGCGAGTTTCGGTGCGGGGGCCGGAAGCCGGGCGGGGGCGGGTTGCGGGCGTGTGAAGTACCAGGCCGCGCCGCCGAGCACCAAGACGCTCGCCACGATCGCTACCGGGAGGACTCGCACGGGTTTTCCCACGCCGGAATTGTACTGAAGGCACTCGCAAGGGCTCGGGCTTCGACTACAATCCGGACATGACGTTGACGTTGCTGGCGGCCGCCTTGGTTCAGGGCGAACCCACGAGCCCCTACCTTTTGGAAATCAGCCAACCCGGCCGGGTTGAGGCCCGAACGGGCCTGACCGACCTGAAGACCGGCCAAACCGTGAACTTGGACGAAGTGGCAAAGGCCGCGCGTAACGTCCGCTTTGTGTTAGTGGGCGAGCAGCACAACACCCCGGCTCACCATGCGATGCAAGCCGCCGTCATCGAAGCCCTGGTCAAAGACGGTCGCGAGGTCACGGTGGGCTTTGAGATGTTCACCTTCGATAACCAGAAGAGCCTGGCCGGATGGACGCAAGGCCGCTGGACGGAAGACGAGTTCATTGCCAAAAGCAACTGGGCCGAGCAGTGGGGCTTCCCGTTTTCGGCGTACCGGCCGATTTTTGAATCCGTCCGCACGCACAAGCTGCCGATGGTGGCGCTGAACGTGCCGCGCACCTGGGTGCGCCAGATTAGCCGCAACGGGGTGGACGCCATGCTGCCCGAAACCAAGGCCCGCGTGCCGAAGCTGGACCTGACGCACCGGGGGCACCGCATGGTGTTCGACAGCCTGATGGGTGGTCACATGGGTTCGAACATGGACAACATTTACGCGGCCCAGGTGCTGTGGGACGAAGGCATGGCCATCAACGCCCGCCGAGAAATGGACACACGCCGCGCGAATCCCAAGGCCGTGATGGTCATCGTGGCGGGCATTGGCCACGTGATGCACAAGTCGGGCATTGATCTGCGCATCACGCAAGGAACGGGCGAACCCACGTTGAGCGTGATTTGCGTGGAGCCGGATGCCGCGAATGAAGTGGCGCGCAGCCTGGGCGACTACGTCTATCGGCCCGCCGCCGGTAACTAGGATTGGGTCCGGTATACAAAAGTAGGTATCCTGCCGATAAGAGGATTACGTCTTGATCTACGTTGCCATTCACACCGGAGAAACGCTTGATAGTGCTGTCAAGCGATTCAATCAGAAGGTTCAGCAGTCCGGCTTGCTCCGCGACCTGAAGGACCACGCTTTCTACGAAAAGCCGAGCGAAAAGCGCCGTCGCGCCTCTCGCCGACGCGGACGCGCCTAAGCGCCCAGTTTTCGGTTCCCCCGGAGCCATTTCATCCGGGGTGCTATGGCTACTCCGAAACCGATCCAACATCTCCAGTCCACAAGTTGGGGGCGTTGGATCGTTCGCATTTTCGGGTCGCTCATGGTGGCGGCGGCGATTACGCTGCACATGCAGTGGCCCATTTCGCCGCTCGTCGGGCTTGGTCTCACCTGTCTTTCCTTAGCCGCCGGGGCCATGATGGCCGTGCACTTGCGGCAGAGCGGCCTGCCCGCGGATGAAGTCCGCCGCGATGAACTCATCGTTTTTGCCACTAGTCTGGTGGCGATTCTCGGCACCCAGATCATTGTCACCTTGCTGAAGGGCGATTCCAGCCCGGGCTTGGTGTATCTCAGCCTCGGTCCGATCGTCGCGCAGGCCATGCTGACCTCGGCGTTGCTAGGCCCGAATATCGCCGTCATTGGGGTGACGGTGGTCAGTCTTCTGCTCGGCATGAGCGGGGCGCTTGCCCCCGACATGGTGATGGCGAGCTGGATCAGCGGGGTGGTGGGGAGCCACGCGGTCAATCCCATCAAGCAGCGCAGTGACCTGCTTCGCGCCATCGGCGTGCAGACCATTGCCCACGTCATCCTGGTGGCGGCGGTTTCCATCTCGGTGAGCAAGCCGCTCCTCGAAATCGGCTGGGGCATCATGTGGGCGTCGGTGGCCGCGCTGGTGGCGACCAGCGTGTTTTGGCTTGGGTTGGCGGTGCTGGAACGCTTGTTTGGCTTGGTCAGCGACTGGTCGCTTCTGGAACTCTGTAGCCCTGAGCATCCGCTCCTCCGCGACCTCACTTTGAGGGCTCCTGGCACCTATGCCCACAGTGTGGCGGTGGCCAACCTGGCCGAGAATGCCGCTCGCCTGGTGGGGGCGAACCCGGTGCTCGTGCGGACGATGGCGTACTTCCACGACATCGGCAAGACCCTGCGACCCAGCTATTTTGTGGAGAACCAGACCGGCGACAATCCGCACGACAACATGACGCCGGCCCTCAGTGCGCAAGTGATTCGGGCGCACGTGGGCGACGGGGTGGAGTTAGCCCGCAAGAAGCGGATGCCCAAGATCATCGTGGATGCCATCCAGCAGCACCACGGCACCACGCTCATCACCTATTTCTATCACCGGGCCTTGACCACGGCTACCAACCCGGATTCGGCGAGCATGGAGCCGTTCTTCCGCTACGACGGGCCGCGCCCACAAACCCGGGAAATCGCGATCTTGCACCTGGCCGACCAAGTGGAAGCCGCCACCCGCACCTGCCACGGTGGGCCGGAGGAGTGCGCCCAACTCATCCGCGACCTCATCGAAAGGAGCCGAGCCGAAGGGCAGCTGGCCGAGTGTGACCTCACCTTCCGTGAACTCACGCTCATCACGGATGCCTTCATCAACACGGTGAATGCCCTCCGCCACGAGCGGGTGGAATATCCTGAACTGCCGGACGTTTCCACGCCGGTGAACCAAGATGGTGACCCTGACGAACCATACGTCCAATCGTCTCCTTAACTCGACGATTCGGGATGTGGTCGCGCGTTTGCTGGTGCACCACGGCCACGAGGGCGCGGGGGTGGAGATCGTGATTATGGAGCCGGGGGCCATCCGCGAGCTCAACCGTGACTACCGCCAGATGGACGAGGCGACCGACGTGCTGACCTTTCCGGCCCCGCCGAACCCGATGGGGCACCTCGGCGAGATCGCTATCAATATCCGCGATGTGCGGCGCGGGGCCGCCCACCGGATGGTTTCTCACACTCACGAAGCCACCGCGCTCGCTATCCACGGTGCCTTGCACCTTTTGGGATACGATGACGAGACCGAACCGGAACGGGACGAAATGGTGCGCCTGATGAACGACCACTTGCGAAGGGAGAACATGAAAGTGGACGAGAACTGGGCCAGCCTGCCCCACGCGGAGGAGATCTACTAATTTGGCCCTGCGCGACATTGCCGTACCGTTTCGCGCGGCCATGAATGGCCTGGTGCACACGTTCCGCACGCAGCGGCACATGCGGGTGCACCTCTACGTCACCATCATCGTCGTTCTGCTGTCGTTCCTCACCAACCTCTCGCGCCGCGAGCTGTTGGTGTTGCTGTTCATGATCACCTTCGTCTTGGTGGCGGAGATGTTTAACTCGGCGATTGAGGCCACGGTGGACCTCATTTCGCCCAACTACCACCCGCTGGCCAAGTTCGCCAAAGACATTGCGGCGGGAGCGGTGCTGATCACCACGATCATGGCCGTGGTGGTGGGTTTGATCCTCTTCTTGGCCGATGACCAGTGGGAGCGTATCCGCCTGAGCTTGGGCGCGCCGAGTATCGGCATGCCCATTGCCATCCGCATCGTCGCGGGGGCCTTGCTGGTGGTACTGGCGACCGTCATCGGTAAGGGGCTGGGCAAGCACGGGCGCGTGCTACAGGGCGGTCTGGTGAGTGGCCACAGCGCGCTCGGCTTCTACTTTGCCACCTGCACTTTCTTTGTTTCGGACAACCTCTTGGCTTCCGCAATTGCCGTGCTGTTAGCCTCGCTGGTGGCGCAGAGCCGCTACGAAGCCAAGTTCCACTCGTTCTTCGAACTCTCCCTGGGCGCGCTGGTCGGTGTGCTCTTTGGGGTAATGCTTTTCGGACTTTTGCCGAAATAGGGATAATAGAGAGGCGTTTTCGCGCAATCCATGAAGGAACCCCCGCCACGTACCTTGGCCCGGAATTCTGCAAAGTCGCAGAAAGGCTGGGCCTTCGCACCCCTAATTGGATGGTCGGTTGCCGCTTTGGCTTTGGGCGCCATGCTCAGCCCCAGCACGCAGTTTGCGGGATTGATAGCAATCCTGCTCCTTTCCGCGCTCGGCGTCGCCGTGTTTGCCGCGCTGGAGCGTGCCCTCGACCGGGTGAAAACCATGGCCCTGGCCGGCGTGCTGGGTGGCCAAATCTCGCCGCAAGAGCTTCGACCGCGTCGCTTTGCCCTGCGTGACCTGAGTTCTGGCTTTGCCCGCCTCAGTTGGGTGGGCCTCATGCTCTCCGCCCTGTGGCTGGTGCGCACGGAGTCCGGCTGGACGTGGACCAACATTCTGCTGACCGTGCTGGGCGTGACCGTGGTGGGTCACCTCATCCAAGTGTGGGTGCGGTATCGGGCCGAAATGGATCCGACCCGGATGCTGACCTCCATGCGGGGCTTCATCACCCTGTGGCTAAAGAGCGGGCCGCTGATCGGCGCGGCCACCACGGTGAGTGAATCGCTGCGGGGGCGCAACCGGCGCAATGCGACGGAGGAAGCCGAGCAGGAGAATGCGGTGGAGGAAGAGATCCGCACCCTGCTGGATGAGGCCGAAGCAGACGAGAATTGGTCCGAAGAGCGAACCGACATGCTGGAGAGCGTGCTGGGCTTTGAAGAAACCACCGCCCGCGAGATCATGACGCCCCGCGTGGACCTGGATTCGGTGCCCAAGAGCGCTAGCCTGAACGACGTGGTGCGCGTTGTGGTGGAAAGTGGTCACAGCCGCCTGCCGGTTTACGAAGAAAGCGATGACAACATTCTGGGCGTGGTGCACGCCAAGGACGTGCTGCAGGCGCTGATGAACGAGGAGATGGAGCCGACGCTGGAGAGCCTGATGCGCACGCCGCTGTTTGTTTACGAATCCAATACAGTGGGCGAGGTTCTGCGCGAAATGCGTGCCAGCAAGGTGCCGATGGCCATTGTGCAAGACGACCGGGGGGCCACCGCCGGCGTGGTGACAATGGAAGACATCGTGGAAGAGCTGGTGGGAGAAATCCACGACGAATACGACACTGACGAACCGGAGATTCTGCTGGAGCAGGCTGCCAACGGCTGGGTGGTGGATGGCCGCTTTAACCTCGATGACCTGAACGAGGAGATCGGCACTGCCTTTGTGAA
>Ga0315902_10005930_pt1 | contig 17083 bp, 9 predicted proteins | sample LakEriMetagenome_9_FD_203523 | JGI IMG/M metagenome (GOLD analysis project Ga0315902, IMG submission 203523) | Freshwater fungal communities from buoy surface, Lake Erie, Ohio, United States - Buoy 12 MA117 | ecosystem: Environmental > Aquatic > Freshwater > Lake > Lake biofilm | place: USA...
GCGGAAAAATTTCACTCTGCTCGTATGGTTCGCCCCAGGGCCAGCGGGCCGTAATGTGAAACATATCGACCACGTTACCCATGAGCGGTTTTGCATAGCCCTCATAGTTCAACTCTGCCTTACCAAAGTACATTGTGTAGTCATTGAACTCAGCGTCAAATGTCGATCCCCGATCGAACATGAGTCCATAGGCCAAGCTGTCGATGATATTGCCCATGGCTCCGGCCACAATCATGCTCACGCACACCACATAGCCCCAATGCGCCTTCTCCTTGATGAGTCGGTACAGGTACCAGGTAATACCCGATACAACCACCAATCGGAAAATGCTCAACGTAAGTTTGCCTGCATCGCCCGGTATCATCCAGCCGAAGGCCATTCCCGGGTTTTCTACAAACTGAAGGTCGAACCAACCGGCAATGAGTGTTTTGCTCTCACCGTAGTGAAAATTGAGCTTCACCCAAATCTTCAATAGTTGATCGAGGAGGAGAACCGTAAAAATGGTGAACAGGGCTTTTTTCAATGCAGGAAATAAAAAAGGAGTGAAATCTCTAGCAATGAACCATTGATTTCACTCCCGTATTCTCAAAATATTATTGCATGTTCTTCGCCTCGATGCTTAGGGTTGCATGCGGAACCAAGCGCAGTCGCTCCTTTGGAATGAGCTTACCTGTGACACGACAAATGCCGTAGGTCTTGTTTTTAATGCGCAATAAAGCGTTTTCCAGATTTACTATAAATTTTTCCTGGCGAGCAGCCAACTGAGAAAGTTCCTCCCTATTCATGGTTTCACTTCCGTCTTCCATCATTTTAAATGTTGGCGCTGTATCATCCGTAGAGTTGTCACCTTCGTGCGAAAGGGATTGCTTCAATTCTTCCAAATCGGATTTTGCAACCTTCAACTTTTCGAGAATCAAGGTCTCGAAATCTTTCAAGTCCTTATCGGAATAACGTACATCTATCATACTCTTCTTTTCTTCCTTTTTAATTATGGGTGCCGGAGCTACGGCCTTAGGAGCCTCTTGCTTCACCACCGGTGCAGGCGCAGGTGTTGGCTTAGCAGCAGGCTTTGGTTGAGGTGCGGGCTTAGCCACAGGCTTTGCAACAGGTTTTACCACAGGTTTTACCACAGGCTTTGCCACAGGCTTTGCTACCACTTTTGCGGCCGGCTTGGCAATTTTCGCGGGAGCTGCCTTTTTAGCCGCCGGTTTTTGTACCACCTTTTTTGCAATCGGTTTTTTAGCAACCGCCTTTTTTACAGCGACTTTCTTTGCGGCTCCTTTCTTCGGCGCAGGTTTAACCACTTTTTTAGCAGGCTTCAATACTTTTTTGGGAGCCGCCTTTTTAGGTGCCGGCTTTTTCGCGACGGGTTTTTTGGCAGCCACCTTTTTCACCGGTTTCGCAACTTTCTTGGGAGTTGCCTTTTTAACGGCTTTCTTGGGTGCAGGCTTCGCCGCTTTTTTGGCGGGTTTAGCTACTTTTTTGGCAGGCTTTGCTGCCTTCTTCGGAGCAGGCTTCGACTTGGCCGCCGGCTTCTTAACCGATTTCTTCGGTGCTGCTTTTTTGGCTACTTTTTTTGTTGCCATGGTAGGTGAGTTAATTTAGTTTGAAAAGTGCAATTTTAGTCGGCTTACCCTCTTCTATCTCAACGTCGTACCCTTCTTGCAGGTCTTCCAGCAACTCGAGCTCCTCGGCTAAAATCTGAGTGCGAATATATTCTGAATTTGAAGCAACTGCCTCACGAATTGCGTCACTCGATATAATCTTGACATTTATCCGGTCGGTTACCTCAAAACCGGCCTCTTTCCGCAGGTTTTGAACACGATTCACGATTTCACGAGCAACTCCTTCGTTGCGAAGGCTATCGTCGAGGGTTATGTCGAGTGCTACTGTCAAGGAACCATCGTTAGCCACTTTCCAGCCGGGGATGTCGACCGGAATGATCTCTACGTCTTCCGCTATAAGCTCGATAACCTCTCCCTCTACCCCCACATCGTAACGTCCTTGCGACTCGATGGCGCGAATGATTTCATCGGCATGCTGCTGCGCCAAAGCCTGCACAGCCTTCATGTGCTTGCCGCACTTTTTACCCAACGTTTTGAAATTGAGCTTGAGGTTTTTTACAATACGTGTTTGCGACTCATCCACCAGTTCGAGCAGTTTCACATTGGTTTCGGCCAGAATAATTTCGGATACGGATTCAATGCGGTCCTTATCGTTTTGCTGAAGCACCGGAATGCGGATGGCTCGCAACGGCTGACGCACGCGCAAATTCTCCTTCTTACGAATAGAGAGCACCATGGACGATATTTTTTGAGCGAAATCCATGCGGCTTTCAAGCTCTTGGTCAATTGCGGCTGAATCGGCGTGCACCAGCAAACTCAGGTGGACCGATTCATATTTCAAGGCATCGCTCACGGAAGCTGAGTTTAGTCGAGCTGTTTCCGTGAGATTGCGGTAGAGCCAATCGCAAAAGAAAGGCGCAAATGGGGAGGCAAGCTGCGCCACCGCTACCAGGCACTCGTGCAACGTTTGATAGGCCGCTTTCTTGTCGGCGCTCAACTCTCCATGCCAGAAACGCTTGCGCGAAAGACGAACGTACCAATTCGATAGGTGCGCATCTACAAACTCTTCGATGGCACGGGCGGCCGTTGTAGGATTAAAATCATCGAGGCATTCGGTTACCGTGCGAATGAGGTTGTTGAGTTTCGAGATAATCCAACGATCCAATTCACTGCGCTCTTTCAGCGGCAGCGTTTGCGAACCATCGATAACATAGCCATCGATGTTGGCGTAGATCGCAAAAAATCCGTAGGTATTGTAAAGTGTGCCAAAGAACTTGCGTTGTACTTCAGCGATTCCTTCAATATCAAACTTCAAGTTGTCCCAAGGCTGTGCATTGGTAATCATGTACCATCGCGTGGCGTCGGGGCCGTAGTTGGCTATGGTAATGAATGGATCTACCGCGTTGCCCAGTCGCTTCGACATTTTGTTGCCATTCTTGTCGAGTACCAGACCATTCGATATTACATTCTTGTATGCTACCGAATCGAAACACATCGTAGCAATTGCATGCAGCGTATAAAACCAGCCGCGTGTTTGATCCACTCCTTCGGCAATGTAATCGGCAGGAAACGCTTTACCAGTATCGATCAATTCTTTGTTTTCGAACGGATAGTGCAATTGCGCATAAGGCATGGCACCACTGTCGAACCATACGTCGATCAAATCGGATTCTCGGCGCATGGGCTTGCCCGATGGTGAAACCAACACGATGTCATCGGCATATGGCTTGTGCAAATCGAAGCGATTGTAATTCTCTTTACTGTTGTCTCCGGGAACAAAGTCCTTCAGCGGATTGGTGGCCATGAGTCCTTTTGCAACACTCTTCTCCATCTCTTGCTTCAGTTGTTCGGCACTGCCAATACACAGGGCCTCATCGCCCTCTTCGGTGCGCCATATGGGCAAAGGAATTCCCCAGAAGCGAGAGCGCGAAAGATTCCAGTCATTGGCATTTTCGAGCCAGTTTCCAAAACGGCCCGTGCCGGTAGATTCGGGTCTCCAGTGAATGGTGTTGTTGAGTGCCACCATGCGCTCGCGCACCTCCGGAATTTTGATAAACCACGAGTCGAGCGGATAGTACAACACCGGCTTGTCGGTGCGCCAGCAATGTGGATAGTTGTGCTCGTATTTTTCTTTTTTGAAAAGCTTGTTTTCGTTTTGAAGCTTCAGGCAAATACGTTCATCGACACTGAGGTAATTGAGCTTCGACGTATCTTTCATGAATCCTGAAAGACTCTGTTTCTGACGCTCCAGTTCCGTTGCTTTCTCTTCTTCGGAGTAATAATCTTCTTTCACGAATTCTTCTCCGAAAAGGAAGACGCCGTCGCTGACCTCAGGAAGGAAGCGACCTCGACGATCAACCAAGGTCAGCGAATCAATGCCATTTTGTTTGGCAACCCGAAAGTCGTCGGCGCCAAATGAAGGCGCGATGTGTACGATGCCTGTACCATCTTCGGTCGTTACAAAATCGCCGACGATGACACGAAACGCATCCCCCTCTGGTTGCACGAAAGGTAATAGCTGATGGTAACGCGTTCCGGCAAGCGATTCTCCGATGAATGTTGTAAGCACTTCGTATGGCACTTGCTTGTCGCCCAACTTGTACTCTTCGAACTTAAGTTCAGACTGCGCCGGCGAGAAATATTTAGACATCAATTCTTTGGCGAGTACAACCTGAATGGTGGCACCTGAGTAATGATTGATGGTTTTTACCAACACATATTCGATGTTCTTGCCTACGGCGAGCGCCGTGTTGCTTGGGAGTGTCCAAGGGGTAGTCGTCCACGCAAGAATGAATGTAGACAACTCGGATGCATTGATTTGCTGAAGCGAAGATTCCTTCACTTCGAACATAGCAACCGCCGAGGTGTCCTTCACATTGCGATAGCAGCCCGGCTGATTCAGCTCGTGTGAACTCAACCCGGTGCCGGCAGCAGGCGAAAACGGTTGTATCGTGTAGCCCTTGTACAACAACCCTTTGTTGAAGAGCTGTTGCAGCAGCCACCACACGCTTTCAATGTATTTATTGTCGTAGGTGATATACGGATCGGTCATGTCGACCCAGTATCCCATGATGCGAGTTAGTTCTTCCCACTTATCAGTATACTTCATCACCTCACGTCGACACGCGAGGTTATATTCTTCAACGGTAATTTTTTTACCGATATCTTCTTTGGTAATTCCCAATGTTTTTTCTACCGCGAGCTCAATCGGCAAGCCGTGAGTATCCCAGCCTGCCTTGCGTTTCACCTGCTTTCCTTTGAGTGTTTGATAGCGGCAAAAAATATCCTTGATGGCACGCGCCATCACGTGGTGAATGCCGGGCATACCATTGGCACTAGGCGGACCCTCATAAAACACAAACGGGTTTTGCTCGCTGCGTTCTGCAATGCTTCGCTGGAATATGCGATTGGCATCCCAAAAGGCAAGCACTTCGTCGGCAATTGCCGGCAACCGAAGGCCTTTGTATTCGCGGTAAACTTGAGACATGATGGGGTATAGAAAGGTGCGCGAAGATAGGGAGAATAGGATTGCAGGAATATAGGATTGTAGGGATGGTTAGGCCGCTCCTATAGTCCTATAATCCTAATTCTACACCTTCGAGATCTTAATCATATTCGTCATTCCCTGCTCGCTGATAGGCATGGAGGCCAGGTGAATGATGAAATCGCCGTCTTTGATGAGGTTGTTTTTCTTCAGGAAAAAGCGGATATCAGCAATGGTTTGATCGGTACTCACCATTTTGTCGTAGTAGAACGCATGTACACCCCACACGAGGCTCATTTGCGTAATAATCTTCTTGTTACTGGTAAATACAAATACATTGGCATTGGGCCTCCAGCTCGAAATACGATAGCCGGTATAACCACTGAATGACATGGTGACGAGTGCGGAAGCGTGCACGCGGGCAGCCAAGCGACAGGCGCTGTAGCATACGCTATCGGTCATAAAACGCGAAACGTCGATATCGTTTGGCATTTCTTCATGGTAATAAATACCGCCGTAAGTTTCTGCTTCGGTAATAATTCTATTCATGATGCTCACCGCTTCGGCCGGATATTTTCCCACGGATGTTTCACCGCTAAGCATAACCGCATCTGCGCCATCGAGCACCGCGTTGGCAACGTCAGTAACCTCGGCGCGAGTAGGTGTCATGTTCGTCACCATGCTCTCCATCATCTGTGTAGCTACAATAACAGGCTTAGCCGCAGTCACACATTTCTTTACGATTTTTTTCTGAATAAGCGGCACACGCTCGAGCGGAATCTCTACGCCCAGATCACCACGTGCCACCATTACCGCATCAGTTTCACGAATGATGTCGTCGATCTGATCCACGGCCTCAGGCTTTTCAATTTTCGCCACCACCTTCGAATGCTTTCCGGAGCGTGCGATTATTTCCTTGAGTGCAACTACATCTTCAGCATTGCGCACAAACGACAATCCGATCCAGTCGATGTCATTGCGCAATGCAAACTCGAGGTCGGCCAGGTCCTTATCGGACAAGGAGGGCAGAGAGACCTTCGTGTTGGGCAGATTCAATCCTTTTTTGGATGAAAGTGGTCCACCCTGTACGATTTCGCACTCGACCGTATCCACTCCATTGGTGGATAGAATGCGCAAAGCAAGTTTGCCGTCATCGAGGAGTACGGTTTCCCCGGCCTTTACATCTTGTGCAAACTCTCTGTAGTTCGTGTAAATAACTTTGTCCGTTCCAATTTGCTTGGTGGTTGAAATGGTGATTTTGTTTCCTGCAACAATGTTCACGCTGCCATTTTCCATTTCACCCACGCGCAGCTTAGGGCCTTGTAAATCGGCCAGCATGGAGGTATTGACACCCAACTCCTTGTTGATTTCCCGGATGGCATCTACCACCTTTTGATGGTCTTCATACGAGCCATGCGAAAAATTGAGGCGAGCTACATCGAGCCCGTTTTGAATCATGCGTGTCAATACTTCCTTCGAGCTGCTGCTCGGACCTATCGTTGCTACTGTCTTTGTCTTGTTCATGTGTTCATGTTACCTGTCTTCGTCGAGCAGGTTGTCTTTAAATTTTAACTTCTCCACCTCTTGTTGCTGAAATGCCAGCACCACATCGGTTTGACGCAATCCCACCAGCAGTTTCTCCATGACAGACTCAGCGGGTTGTTCGATTTTCAAGATATAATCGAACTGCGCTAAATCGGGCATGAACGTGCCTTCGGGTGTTTTGTTATCGATCAATGTGAACACGGTTTGATCAACCGGGTGCGTCCAACGAAAGCGGGCATGATGCGTAGTGGAGCGCTTTCCTTCTGCTACGGCATCGTCGATGCGCACCAAGCGCCATCCCATGCTTTTATTGAGCGACCAAGCCAGACGATAGTCCTTTTCATGGCTGCTTACACCGATGATCTCAAAATCGTATTCGTCTTCTATTTCGAGGGTGTGAAAGGCCACTTATTGTGTCATTTACAAGCAGACTATCCTGTTGTTACCGCTTGCGAAGGTCGGTATAAAAAAGCTTCACACCATACCTCAGGAGTGAAACTTATTGAAGCGTATTGTTAATAGTGGATTTCAGCGCGACCCTCTGTGCATTTCAACAATGTGGGTCGTCCGAGGTAAAATGCGCGGTTATCGCTGAGATGACCGGCCGGGAAACCAAATGCAACGGGTATTTTCAGCTTATCGGCCATCGATTGAATTATTTCTTTTGCGGTGGCACCCCAGGGGTTGTCTGTAGGAAATCCGAACTGCTTGGTGTTGTCTTTCATCTGAGTAAATCCCCCACACACGATTGCCTTCACTTGCGATAGCATTTGCGCTCGGTACATTCCCCACAACATGCGATCGAGATGATAGAGCATCTCATCCACATCTTCAATAAACAGAATGGGCGACTCGCAATGATGCCAGGAATCGCTGCCCAGCAAACTATATAGAACCGACAAGTTGCCTCCCACGAGATTGCCACTTACCGGACTAAACTCCTTGTCAATCTTTTCGGAAGAGGCAAACACTTTTAACTCCCCAAAAAGGCACTGACGCAGGTTTTCCAATGCGTCGGCCGTTGCATCGGGAAAAGAAATGGGCATGGTAGAATGTATGGTTGCGATGCCTTTGCTATTGAGATGCGCATGTAACACTGTAATGTCGCTGTAGCCGGCGATCCATTTGGGGTTATCAAGAAACCTCGTAAAATCGAGGACATCAATGGTCTGCACTGTGCCATAGCCACCGCGGGCAATGACGATTGCCTGCACCTCGTTGTCATCGATAAGTTCTTGCAGGCCATGGGCGCGGCTTTGCGCATTGCCCGCAAGCTGGAAATCGACCGTATGAACATTGGGCGCGACCTTTACTCGCAACCCCCATGAAGTAAATAAATCGATGGCCGGTTGCAATTGCTCGGCAGTGACCCAACGCGCTGTAGCTGCAATGCCTATGCAATCGCCTGATTTTAGAAATGGAGGAACTTTCATTCGTAACTCGAAACTATCTTGCGCTCCAAATCTGCACGCTCAATTGAGACGTGCAGCAATGAACGGAGCATAGTTTTACACGCCCCTCTCAACAGAATTTATGAGCGAACCGAAACGATATCTTGTTACCTCGGCCCTGCCCTATGCCAACGGCCCTTTACACATTGGCCACATTGGCGGTGCTTATTTGAATGCCGATATTTATGTGCGTTATCTGCGGGCAAAAGGCAAAGATGTGGCTTTCATCTGCGGCAGCGACGAGCATGGTGCGGCCATCACTCTTCGTGCGAAAAAAGAAGGAAAGCCTCCGCGGGCAATTGTAGATTACTACCACGAGCTCATGAAGCAAGCCTTTTCGGATTTCGGAATTTCGTTCGATATCTACCACCGCACTTCGTCTGAAGAGCACAAGGAAATGTCGCAGGAAGTTTTCAAAAAACTGGAGGCTAAAGGAAGTTTTGAAGTGGAAACATCGCAGCAGTATTACGATGAGGAGGCCAAACAATTTCTGGCCGACCGCTACATTGTAGGTACTTGCCCGCATTGTTCGAGCGATAAAGCCTACGGCGACCAATGCGAAAAGTGCGGTCGCTCGCTGAGCCCACTTGAACTGGTGGACCCGAAATCAACCTTAAGTGGAAGTAAGCCAGTTTTGAAAGAAACTTCCCATTGGTACCTGCCGATGGCGCATCATGAATCGTGGATTCGCGACTACATTGGCAAGGGAGAGCTTGATAGCAAACCTCACCATGACCCCAAAGAATGGAAGGCGCATGTAGTTGGTCAATGCATGAGCTGGGTAGATGGAGGGCTGCAGAGTCGCGCCATGACCCGCGACCTCGACTGGGGTGTGCCGGTGCCTGTTGCGGGCGCTGAAGGCAAGGTGCTGTATGTTTGGCTCGACGCACCCATCGGCTACATTACCAATACAAAAGTGTGGGCCGAACGCAATGGTAAAAACTGGGAAGACTATTGGAAGAGCGCGGATTCGAGGCTCATTCATTTTATAGGAAAAGACAACATCGTTTTTCACTGCATCATCTTTCCCATCATCCTGAAAGAACACGGCGATTTCATTTTGCCACACAATGTGCCGGCCAATGAATTCATGAATCTGGAAGGTGATAAGATTTCCACTTCACGCAACTGGGCGGTATGGCTGCATGAGTATATACAGGATTTTCCCGGAAGACAGGACGAGATGCGATACGTATTGTGCTCCATCATGCCCGAGCAAAAAGACAGTGAGTTTACGTGGACCGATTTCCGCGATCGTGTGAACAATGAGCTGGCAGACATCTTGGGCAATTTTGTAAACCGTGTTTTTGTGCTCACACACAAATATTACAGTGGAGTAGTTCCCGAATTGAGCGGAACAAGAATGGAAGCGGAAACGAATGCCGCCACAGAAGCGCGCCGAGCATACGATGCTGTCGGCGCAGCTATTGAACACTTCAAGTTTAGGGAAGCGCTGGCCGAAGCAATGAATATTGCACGCGCCGGTAATAAGCTACTCACCGAAACAGAACCCTGGAAGTTGATGAAGACAGATAGTGCGGCTACCGCTCGTATTCTGCATTCATGCTTAAACATGGTGGCTGACGCAGCAGCAGCGTTGAGTCCTTTTCTGCCATTTACTTCAGCAAAAATTTTATCGGCATTGCATGTCACAGCAAAAAGTTGGGATGATGTGATTCAAAGCGAACAAATAACCTCCGGACATACCATCGGAGAGCTGCCTATTTTGTTCGAAAAAATAACGGATGAAATCGTAGCTGCGCAAGTAGAAAAACTAGCACAGACCCATGCGCAGAATGCATCAACTGTGGACCCCATCAAAGACAACATTGACTTCGATACGTTTCAGAAGCTCGACATGCGTGTGGTGAAAGTGCTAGCAGCAGAGGCAGTTCCCAAGACCAACAAATTATTGAAGCTCACCATCGACACCGGTGTGGGCGAACGCACGGTTATTTCAGGTATCAGCGAGCATTATACGCCCGAGCAGATAATAGGAAAGCATGTGTTGTATTTGGCCAACCTCGAACCTCGAACCATCAAAGGTGTAAAGAGCGAGGGCATGATTTTGATGGCTAAATCGGGCAACGGCGCCCTATCGGCCTTGCTTCCTGAGCGCGATACCCATGCAGGAAGTTCGGTGAGCTAACTACGAGTGGAAGGGAATGTCCAATTGGTCGCGGACTTCAGCGCCTTTGGAGTTGAGATCGTATACCAATTGGGAAATGCGGGCAACGCAATCCATCAGTGCATCATGATTTTCTCCTTCAGTCATAATAGAAATCACATAAGGTTTTCCACCGGCATATACTACACCCGCTTCATGAAACTGGGTAAGCTTGCTTTCGGTATACCGTTCACCGAACTTATGCGCCACCTTCACCGACTGAGGTAAATCGCGCGTTATGCCTTTATCGAATTTGCAACGCAACAGGAGGTTCATACAATATTCTGAATTGACATGATTGAGATACGTAGCATTGTAAAGTATGCGGAAAAACTTCGAAAAATCGGAAGGTGAAAAACGATAGTATTTATCCGACAAATCGGGAACAGGAATCGCTATTTCGTTGAACATTTCTTCATATAATTTCTTGTCGAAAACGTCCAGCAACAAGGTTACAGCATCGTTGTTACTATCTGTAATCGCTGCATCTACCAGTTCACGCACAGTATATTCTTTACCGGGAGTTAGCGCGTGCTCCGGTGCTTCTGTAACCTTCAATTCGACTTTATTATTGAACGTAATTTTCCTGTTCAATAGGTCAGGATTGCTTTCCGACATTTTAAGAATATTGATTGCCAATGCTACCTTCAACAAACTTCCCGGGTAAAACAACTCGGTATCGTTTACAGAGGTCCAGCGTGTGGTATTAAGTTCTTTGAAATAAATACCCGCTCTGGTCAGCCTACCCTCCCCTTTCATCGTTTGTATGAGGTTGCCTACCTCTGTTTTCAATGATGCTAGTTCTTTGCTTTCGCATCCAACATTGACAAGAAGTAGTGGCTTCACCAATTGTGAATCATACTCGCGAATCATATTCACATTATCACAACCGGAAGTAACTGAGGAGGATGCATTTTTGGAAGAAGTTAGATCTTGTGGCGTATCAGCATCTCGGTGAACGACGCTGAAGGAAACGGCATATGAAATAGCCGCTCCGAAAAGGGCAGAGAGGCAAACCAATCCAATTACGTTCTTTCTATTCATGACCTAAGTTGAGTTGTTTTCTTGTTTTCCAATAACACATCATTCATCTGTGCGCGTTTTTGAGTGAAACAGATACGACTGAGACCTCCGATAACCGGTGCCAGATCGTCCATTTTTTTACCCTCTGTCATCACGCATATTACGTAGGACGCTGGGCCTCTATAAACAATGGCGGTTTCATGCAACTGCACGAGATCACTCGTTGTGTATCGCTCGCCAAATTTATGAGCCACCTTGGTGTCTGACGAAACGCCTTGTAAAATCCCTCGATTGAATTCCGATTTAGCCAACAGGCTTAGCGCATACTCCGAGTACAAGGAGCTTAAAAAGGATGCGTTGTAAAGCACTCTGAAAAATTTCGCTATATCAGCGGGATGAACCTGATAAAAGCGATCCTCCGGATTTTGAACCTGAATGGAAAGCTTGGCAAACAAATCGTCATACAGCGCTCGATCATACATCGAAAAAAGCAGTGTGGTAGCATCGTTGTCGCTTTGAACAATCATACGCTCGATTAATTCCTGCACGGTGTATAAATTTCCCACTTGCATGGGCGAACTGACAGGCACTTGTACATCCATTTTACCCGGAGTCACGAACTGAACTTTACGCTCGAGCAATGTCTTGTCGCGCTGGGCTTGTTTGAGAACGGTCAGCATGAGAGCTACCTTCAGCATACTTCCGGGGTAATACGATTCTTCCCCATAGGCAGCAGTCCAATGCAACGAGTTTAGTTCCTTGAAGTAAACCGATGCACGCGAAATTTTTCCTGCTACCTTTTGACTGTCGATATAAGAGGTCAATTCATTTTTAAGTGATTGCAACGCGTCACTTTCACAATTCACCTCCGTAAGCAACATTGGTTTGGTTAGTGAGGGTGAATTGTCGCGCACGATGGACACGTCATCGCAAGGTAGCGATTCATGCACTGCCAACTCTTGCTTCACTTCTCCCCCGATAATTTGTTTTTTCGCATCTAAAGCCGGTTTCAATGCCAACCATGTCACACTTGCTGCCGCGAGCATACCTAGCGCGATAAGCGCCATCCATTTCCCATTACTCATACATTTTCCTGCGGTTTCTGCATCGAAAAAAACTTCTTTGCATAGGACAAATCTAACGATTGCGGGTTGTACACCCACCAACAGAATATTTCAACTGTTGGAGTGATAAGGCTTACAAGGTCAATCAATGATTTGAATGCGAGTAACCTGCATCACAACCCGCAGAGCAAAATACTTGGGTTATGCCTGTATTAAATTTTTCCGAACGAGGTAGTCTGCTATTTGAACAGCATTCGTTGCTGCTCCTTTTCGAAGGTTGTCGCTTACAATCCAACAGTTCATGGTGTTATGCTCCGACTCATCCAAACGGATGCGACCTACGAACACCTGATCCGAATCATGTGCATGCAGAAGTGGCATTGGGTATTGGAATGTCGCTGGTTCATCAAGCACCTGTATCCCTTGGAAGGCCGCGAGCGCAACGCGAATGTCACCAAGATTCGGTGTTCGTTCAAACTCGATATTGACCGATTCGCTGTGGCCCCCCATCACAGGCACGCGCACGCAAGTGGCCGTTACTCGTATAGAATCATCACCCATAATTTTCTTGGTTTCGTTCACCATCTTCATTTCCTCTTTGGTGTATCCGTTATCCAGGAATACATCGATTTGCGGAATGAGATTGAGATCGATGGTATATCGATATGCCATAGGGCCCTCGACTCCGCTGCGCTCATTCATAAGTTGATCTACCGCTGCCTTGCCAGTGCCAGTAACGCTTTGATACGTGCTAACCACTACACGCTTCACCTTATATAAATCATGCAATGGCTTTAACACCATCACCATTTGAATAGTAGAACAGTTGGGGTTGGCTATAATCTTATCGTCTGCAGTAAGGATATTCCCGTTAATTTCCGGAACAATCAGTTTTTTTGTTGGGTCCATGCGCCAAGCAGAGGAATTATCAATGACCGTAGTTCCTACTTCGGCGAATTTTGGCGCCCACTCCAAGCTAGTGTTTCCGCCTGCGCTGAACAAGGCGATAGACGGCCTCATAGCAATAGCGTCAGTCATAGAAACAACGGTCCGGCTTCTGCCTTTCCAAGTAATTGATTTACCCACAGAATTTTCCGAGGCGACCGGAATTAATTCAGTAACAGGAAAATTCTGCTCTTCCAATACTTCAAGCATTTTGGTGCCAACCAATCCTGTGGCACCCACTACTGCAACTTTCATGGATATTATTTTGGGTCCGAAACTAAGCTGAAATGAATGCATATAGTATGTTTGAAGCATGAAAGCAATTGCACTTGTTGCATCACTATGCATCGGATTGTTCGGGATATCGTGGTCTCAGTGTCAGGATAATTTCGCGGACGGCGATTTCTCCAATAATCCAACATGGATAGGCAGTACAGGCAATTACATTGTGAATGCGGGCGTTCTCGAGCTCAATGACTTGAGCGGTGCTGCAGGTCAATCGGCTCTGGCCTTTGCGTGTGATGTCGCACCACTGCAAAATCGGGAATGGCGGATATGGATTGATCAAAACCTGCCAGGCAGTGCAACCAATCAAACACGCATCTACTTCGCATCCAATGGTCCTGCACTCAGCTATTCAGGCATGGGCAGTGCCGGTGTTGAAGGATATTTCTTGCTGCTGGGTGAAGCATTGGGCGACGATGTTATTCGCCTTTATTATGATGATGGCGCGAGTACTGCGTTGATTGCCTCCGGGCAGACAAACATTGCCGCAGCCTTTCAGGCACGCATTAAAATAACGGTTGACAACCAGTTTAGCTGGACGCTTTCGGCAGATTTCACGGGAGGTGAAAATTATTTGGATGAATTTAGCATCGTTGAAAATAGTTTAAGCGCAAGCACGCACTTTAGCATCATCAACACCTATACAGCCAGCTATTCCGACAACTTTTCCTTCGATGACATTTATAGCGGCCCTATAGAAGTCGACACCACACCCCCGGGAGTTCTCGCTGTTACTGCCACATCCCTCAGCACCATGGACGTTCTATTCAACGAACCCGTCAACGTCGCAACAGCCACTACCGCTTCACATTACTCAATCGTCAATATCGGCAACGCACTTACTGCTTCTGTCGACGCGAACAATGCGGCACTTGTGCATCTTACTGCACCACCCTTCAGCGCGAACACCAACTACACGCTCGGTGTGCAACAAATCGCCGATCTATCAGGCAATGTGATGTCTCTTCCCAGCCTTATCGAGTTCAGTTTTTTCGAACCGGTATCGGCCCAATACCGCGATGTAATTTTCAATGAAGTCCTTGCCGACCCTACACCCTCGGCAGGATTGCCGGAAGCGGAGTTTGTTGAGTTGTTCAATCAGCATCCCACCAATGCATTCAATTTTCAGGGATGGAAATTCGTGAACTCATCTACCGAAAAAATTCTGCCTTCTTTCACATTAGCTCCCGGAGCGCATGTAATTCTCTGCGACATGTCGAATGTGACTTTGATGCAGCCCTATGGCGAGGTAGTAGGCATCACTTCGTTTACCGCGCTGACCAACACCGGAGACAGCCTCACGCTCAAAGACAACATCAATCAGGTAATTGACATTCTTGTATACAGCGACGATTGGTTTGAAACGGATGCCAAGCGCGACGGAGGCTGGACACTCGAACTTGTGAATCCGGAAATCCCTTGCGCCAATGCTGCAAACTGGCGCGAGAGTATCGCACCCATTGGTGGAACACCCGGAGCCGTCAACTCACAATTCAGTGATACGCCCGATACAATATCACCTGAAGTCATATCCATTGAAGTGCTCGACACGCAAACCATCCTCGTTAATTTTTCGGAGCCTATGGATACGAGCGGATGGAGCTTCCCTACGTGGGAAGTGCTACCGTTCAACAGCGCCATCAGCGGCTCGTGGTCTGCGCAGCTCAATGCAGTGACACTAGCATTGGCATCGCCCATCATTCCTTCCAACTACTATCAACTGCAGATAAGTGGTATTTCGGATTGTAGCGGCAATGAAATACTTGCGGTGAGTATTGATTTCGCATTGGGTATTGCACCTCAACCCGGCGATCTTATCATTAATGAAATTATGGCCGATCCGGAACCAACGCAAGGCTCACCTATCGCAGAGTTCATTGAAATTAGAAATAACTCATCGAGCCTGCTCGATTTGTCCTATCTACACATCAACAGCGGATTTTTCACCTCGCAAGTGACACTGGCCGCCGATTCATTTCTCATCATCTCCGATACCGAAAACAGCACGGCTTTCGATGCATCTATTCCCACCGCATTCATGGAGAGCTTTCCGGGCTTAACCAATAGCGGAATGGTGCTCGAACTTTTTCAAGCAGAAACATTGCTCGATCAGTTGCAATATTCCATTGAATGGTATCGCGATGACAACAAGACTGAGGGCGGATGGTCGTTAGAGCGCATCAATCCGCAGGCTGCGTGCAGCGGTCGTTACAATTGGCGCGCAAGCAACGCGTCGAGCGGCGGCACTCCGGGTTCTGAAAATTCGGTGTACAGCATTGCATCGAATGGGGCTCCGGGCGTAATCGGGTATGGCGCACTGAGCGACAACACACTGTACATAGCCTTCAGCGAATCCATGGATACGCTCAGCTACCTTTCGCTTACTGGCCAACTTGGTAATGGTGTTATTGTAGCAGCAAGCAGCTGGAATATCGACCGCGACATACTTACACTCACTACCAGCACACCGCTTGTCGCTGAACTCACCTATCAACTCTCGCTTATTGGGTTAACGGATTGCGATGGAAACGCATGTGCAACCTCTTCGCTTTCATTTGTGCGCGGACTGGCTCCTACTGCAGGCGATATCATCATCAATGAAATCATGGCCGATGGAAGTGATGGAACACAAGTAGCGGGACCCTCCGTGGATTTCATCGAAGTCTTCAATCGTACCGGTCACCTCATCGATCTTTCGGCACTCGAGGTGAACAATGGATTTTTTAGCGCACAAGTATTGTTGCAGCCCGATTCATTCCTCATCATCACTGACAGCGATAGTGATCCAGCGCAATTTTTCGCATATCCGAACGTGGCCTACATGGAAGGCTTTCCGTCTTTGACGGAAGATGGAATTTCCATTCACCTGATTTACGCGAATGATACACTCGAAACGATTTCGTATTCGAAAGCCTATTACAATGATGCCGAGAAAGAAGCAGGCGGATGGTCGATGGAACGCGTGAATCCAAATGACCCGTGCAACAGCTACGACAACTGGCGCGCGTGTGTCCGTCCGCAGGGCACTACCGCAGGACGCACCAACAGCGTCTACGACACAAGTATTGACGTGACGGCGCCTCGATTGCTTTACGTGTTGTCGGAACCGGCCAATGCCATTACCCTTGTTTTCAATGAGCCTATTCAACAACCGGGCTTGAATATTATGCAGTGGACGGTCAATGGAAGCGTGGTGGATGCGACAAACGCATACGTATCTGGCGAAGAAAATAACGAACTCGTACTCACCTTAGGAACAATGAATGCGAATACCATCTATTCTTTCAACTTACTTGGCATTGCTGACTGCTGGAGCAATACCGCAATGAATATCAACGGATCATTCGCGCTGCCTCAAACACCCGAGGCGGGTGACCTGATTGTGAATGAAATTCTGTACGACCCATTTGAAGGCGGAAGCGATTTCATTGAAATCTATAACACAGCAGCGTATGCTGTTTCACTCGACAGTTGTGCGATTGCTGATGCCACGAGCGGCGAAATGAATACGCCCGACCTTATTACCCATCGCAACCTGCTACTTATGCCGGGCG
>Ga0315902_10005936_pt1 | contig 17071 bp, 13 predicted proteins | sample LakEriMetagenome_9_FD_203523 | JGI IMG/M metagenome (GOLD analysis project Ga0315902, IMG submission 203523) | Freshwater fungal communities from buoy surface, Lake Erie, Ohio, United States - Buoy 12 MA117 | ecosystem: Environmental > Aquatic > Freshwater > Lake > Lake biofilm | place: USA...
TTCCATGCCACTCATGGGTTCCTTCCATAAAACTTACGCCTTTACCCATTTGCGTTTTCATCAGATTTACAACCGGTTTTCCTTTTCCGCTGAGTGCTTTCGCTTTTTCTAAGCTTGCAAGAACTTCATCCAGATCGTTGCCGTTTTCTACTACCTGTACTTCCCATCCGAACGCTTCAAATTTTTGTTGAAGGTTTCCAAGATTCAGGACTTTAGAAGTAGGTCCATCAATTTGCTGACCATTCCAGTCTACCGTTGCAATTAAATTGTCTACCTGATGATGTGCTGCAAATAAAACGGCTTCCCAGATTTGTCCTTCCTGCAACTCCCCGTCTCCGTGTAAGGAAAAGACATACCGGTTTTCCTGATTTAATTTTTTCGTGAGGGCAGCACCGATAGCTACACTGAGCCCCTGGCCTAATGAACCAGCGGCGATGCGAACCCCGGGCAGGTGTTCATGGGTGGCGGGATGACCTTGTAACCGTGAGTTGATACGCCGGAAAGATGCCAGTTCATCAATACCAAAATAACCGCTTCGTGCAAGGGTGGAATAGAAGACCGGACTGATATGCCCGTTTGATAGAATAAAAAGATCTTCACCGGTTGCATCCATATTGAATGATGGATCATGTTTCATAACTGAGAAGTAAAGGGCTGTAAAAAATTCTGTACATCCTAATGATCCCCCCGGATGGCCGCTTTGACAACCATGCACCATTCGAACAATATCTCTTCGGATTTGACGGGCCATTTCTTTAAGATCTGCCATATATAAGATTTAAAGCGGTAAAATTAGGCCGATTTCAATTACATAACTGCGTATTCAGGAAGATTCATATTCGATTTTTAAGTTGTTCTTCAATGTTTAAAAATAGCCAAATCCAATTCGGAATTTTAGATACATTTGTATACTTTCATCGACTGGATTTTGTACTACTTTCCAGTCTGGTTGCTTTTCTGGTAACCTTTTTATCAATACCTGTAATTATTCGGGTTGCGGAGTTAAAGCATTTATACGATCTGCCGGACGATCGCAAACACCATCCCTTTCCGATTCCTTCACTCGGTGGCGTGGGAATATTTGCAGGGTTTATTTTAACGCTTCTTTTGCTTTGGCCCGCTGGAGTACATGCTGAAATGCAGTATCTGGTTGCTGCTTTTCTAATTGTTTTTTTTCTGGGTCTGAAAGATGATATCATCATTCTTACGCCGCTGAAAAAGTTCATCGGACAAATGGCTGCAGCCGGTCTGCTGATTTTTAAGGCGGATTTATTGATTACCGGGTTGCATGGCTTTTTTGGTATTCAGGAACTGCCGTTGATCTGGAGTTATGTATTTACCTTTTTTACGTTTCTTGTGATCATTAATTCTTTCAATCTGATTGACGGAGTTGACGGACTAGCAGGTTCTTTGGGAATTCTTTCTACTTCCTTATTTGGAGCTTATTTCCTTTTTACAGGAGATGCTTTTTATTCGATCCTTGCTTTTTCTCTTTCGGGTAGTCTGCTGGCGTTTCTTATATACAATGTATCTCCGGCTAAAATATTCATGGGTGATACAGGATCTCTGCTGATGGGCATTGTAAATGCCATTCTGGTAATCAAATTCATTCAACAGGCAACGAATGCGGGGGCAGTTCTACCACTACCTGCTGCACCTGCAATCGGATTTGCTATCCTTTTTGTTCCTCTGTTTGATACCCTGCGGATATTTGCTTATCGTATTTTTAATCGTCGCTCGCCGTTTAGTCCGGACAGAAACCATGTACATCATATTTTACTTGCCAAAGGATGTTCTCATCCGGTGGTTACTGCTTTGATTGTTTTGTTTAACATGGTTGTAATATTGCTTACTTACCTGGGTCGACCTCTGGGCAACACAATTCTACTGATGGTGCTGAATGCAGCAGGTTTTGTACTGATTGGCCTGCTGATTTATACGGGAAGAAACAAACGTCAACTCTTTTCAGGAAAATCACTCAATCAGGATTCCATAGAAGAGCCTCTCAAAGTCATCAAAATTCATTCCGGCGGAGAAGAATCAGACTCTAAAGAGATCGCTAAATAATCTCAAATCTTAATAGCCTGTTACACGAAGTCCTGATTTTTATTAGGTTTGCAATCTAAAATTCAGTTTATGGCAGATGTGCAACAACAATTAGCTTTACTTATGGAAGACGCGGAATCGGGGATGAAGAAAAGCATAAAACATTTAGAAGCGGAATTGGTGAAAATACGGGCGGGCAGGGCGAACCCCAATATGCTGGATGGAATTGTAGTTGATTATTACGGCTCGCCAACACCTATAGGTCAGGTCGGGAATATCAGCGTAGCTGATGCTCGTACGATTACGATCCAGCCATGGGAAAAAAACATGTTGCAGCCCATCGAACGGTCAATTATCAATGCCAATATTGGGCTAACCCCTCAAAATGATGGCAATCTGATCCGATTATTTTTACCTCCTTTAACCGAAGAGCGGAGAAAAGAACTTGTGAAGCGCGTTAACGGAGAAGGCGAACATTCTAAAGTTGGTATCCGTACAGTACGCCGCGATGCCATAGAGCAGATCAAAAAGCTTCAGAAAGATGGATTAAGTGAAGATGCTGCAAAAGATACCGAAAAAGAGATTCAGGGATTAACGGATAAATATTCCGCACAGATCGAAAAACATCTCGAAGCAAAAGAAAAAGAAATCCTGAGTATCTAATTTATTCAGATTTCTGATTTTCGCTCCCGGTTGGCAATAAATACGCCGGTAAGAATGATAAGTAGCCCGGCGAGTTGCATCATTGAAACCTGTTCACCATCCCACACACCCCATCCAATTGCAACGAAAGGGATTCCATAGGTAACCATGGAAGAAAATAAGGGTCCGGCTCTTTTCATCAGCATATAAAAAAGTACAGTTGCAAATGCAGTACCTGTGATCCCTAAAACTGAAGATGCGGCGATCGAGTGCAAAACAGGGGCTGATCGAAACGGCAATTCAAAAAAACCACTAATCCATAGGATTAAAAAAGATACTGGAATCAGACAAGTAAAGGCGATAGAGGCTATAGCGACTGCCGGAACACCTTGTAGATGACGGCCGGCAATGTTTACATTGAAGCCATAACACAAAGTCGCAATTAGAATCAATAAAACATAACCCCAGTTGCCGTCCTGATGACTCGTTGATCCGGAGAAAAATAACAAGAGCATTCCGGTCAATCCGGTTAGTACGCCTGTAAGTTTGTTGCGCAAGAGAGGAATATTGAAAAAAAGTGTTCCTGCAAGCAATACACACAGAGGTGTGAGAGCATTCAGCATACCGGCCAGTGCGCTGTCTACTTTTGTTTCCGCAACACAGAATAAAATCGCAGGAAAAAAACTTCCGAGCAAACCGGTAATCATAGAGTAGAAGCGTTGTTTGCGGTTCAGCTGTATGTAAGATCGAAAGAAAAAAGGGAATAAAAGAACTCCGGCAGATGCGATTCTCAGGGCCGCCACCTCATATGCATTCAATTGCTCCAATCCCTCTTTCATTAAGAAAAAGGAACTGCCCCAGATCAGACAAAGAACGATAAACAAGAGCCATTTTATAATAGTATCAGACATGATGATCCAGCTGTGTTTATAATAAAAGCAGTTATTCGGGTGTAAAGGTATTTCGAATCAGTATACTGCATGGGTATAGTTTTAATAAAGATTTCGGTGGGTGGTTGATTTCTCGGGGAAGAAACTGTAATTTGGCTTTTTTAATAACGATAAATTGATTTAAAATGGGAATGCTTAAAGAATTCAGAGACTTTGCCATGAGAGGCAATGTTATAGATCTGGCTGTAGGGGTAATTATCGGAGCAGCTTTTGGAAAAATTGTCAGCTCCCTCGTGGAAGATATCATAACCCCTGCTATTCTTCAACCTTTACTTAAGGCAGCTCATGTTGTAAAGCTGGAAGACTGGGCCGTAAATAGCATGTTGGTCGGAAAATTTATATCATCTGTTTTATCGTTCATTTTAATTTCTTTTGTGTTGTTTCTCATCATTAAAGTTTTCAATACAGCACTAAAAAAGAAAGAAGAAAAAGCCCCGGAAGTGCCTACTCCGGAAGACATATTGCTGCTGCGTGAAATCAGAGATGCGCTTAAAAAGTAAAACAGCACTTGTTTATTGTAATTCGATTTATTGATTAACTATTCAAATCATCAGAAAATGATCAGGAAATTTTCTATCTATGGCATTTTGCTACTCATAATGGCTTTTCAGGTGCAGGGTCAGGACCAGCAGGTTTTAAGATTAAAAAAGGAGACGGACCGCACCATTAAAAAAGATGGAGATCAGAAGGAAGGATGGACCAAAGGCGGAGTTTTTAATTTGAATGTAAGCCAGGGTGCCAGCAGAAACTGGGCAGCTGGAGCCGAAAAAAGCTCTTACTCCCTGAATGCTATCGTCAACGGTTTTATGTATTATAAACACAAGCGAAGCACCTGGGACAATACCCTCAATGCACAATATGGGATGGTGAATGCTTCCAGCATCGGTACCAGAAAAAATGATGACCGGATTGATGTATTATCCCGTTATGGACAGCAATTGGGGAAAGGGCATATCTATCTAACTGCACTGGGCAATATCCGGACGCAGTTTACGGATGGGTTTGATTATTCGACGAGTCCTTCAAAAACGAAGAATTCTTCTTTTTTTGCACCTGCCTATATCCTGCTTTCTCCGGGTATAGCCTACAAGCCCAATGCCACTTTTGACGTATTCATTTCGCCGGTTACTTCCAGATGGGTATATGTGAGCGCTTCCAACGCTGCATTAAGACCATTATTTCGTATACCCAACGGCAAAGCATCCATCAACGAAATTGGAGCTTTTGCAACCGCCAATCTCAAAAAGGAGATTCTTAAAAATGTAAAACTGACAAGCCGCTTAGATTTATTCAGCAATTACCAGAACAATCCAGAAAACATCGATGTTTTCTGGACCAATGTTATTGGTATGAAAGTTAATAAATACATCACGGTTACTTACAATTTTGACCTAATTTATGACCATGATATCAAGGAAGTGGACAACCAAGGGCTTCTGGGTACTCAGCTTAAGTCGCTGCTTGGTGTAGGTTTTGCTGCCAGCTTTTAAGACTTCCCTACATTTGCAGGAATTCGAGGTATCAGGATAAAATCAGATCAGGTGCAACACGTTCATTATCAGATTAAGCTTCCGCAGTTTGAAGGTCCTTTCGATCTGCTGCTTTTTTTCATCGAGCGCGATGAACTGGATATTTATAATATCCCAATTACAAAAATCATACAGGACTTTCTCACTTATATTCATCAGAGTGAGCAGTTGAATATTGAACTCAGCAGTGAGTTCATTCTTTTTATTTCAACACTGATGCGTATCAAGGCAAAAATGTTGCTGCCGCGTAAAGAACTGGATGCAGATGGAAATGAAATCGACCCCCGACAGGAGCTCATCGATAAAATACTGGAGTATAAGCGCTTTAAAGAGGCTTCCTTACAGATGGCAGAGATGGAAGCACAAAGGCTGCTCATGGCGAAGCGGGGCAATATTGCCAGGGAATTGGCGCAAATAGGGGAGGAATCCGGTGAAGGAACGGAAATACAGGCCATTACATTATTTAAACTGATGAAAACCTTTGAAAAGGTTTTGAAACGTCAGCAAGAACGCCTCAATAAGCCGGTTCATACCGTTGTTCAGTATAACTATACCATGGAAGGCAGCCGTGAGTCGATGCTTCAGCTGGTTCGGGGGGAAAAAACCATGGCCTTCGAAAAATTATTTGATGTTTGTGAGAGCAGAATCCACGCAATATTTCTTTTCCTCTCTCTGCTGGAATTAACACAGCAGCGTTACATGACCATTCTGGTTGGGGAAGGGAAAAATAATTTCATTGTTGAATGGAATGAAGAACGCGAACTTACTACGGATGAAACTGCAACCCTCATAGAAGAGTAACCTATTATAAAAACGGATAGTGGTATTGCTCTGCTGGCAATGCAGACCTTTATCCCACCAAAACCCGTACATCCATTAAAGTCCTTACCTGATTGGCAATTCCCTGAGCATCCAGTCCTATTTCAGCATAAAGTTGTTTTGGAGTACCATGCTCTACCAGTCTGTCCGGAATCCCTAAAACAGTTACTTTCGACTGATATTGATGTTTGGCCATAAACTCCAGGACAGCTGAGCCGAATCCTCCTTGTATCGTTCCATCTTCAACTGTAACGACTTTATTAAACTTCCTGAATACTTCATGTAAAAGATCTTCATCCAGAGGTTTTACAAACCTTAAATCGTAATGAGCAGGATGGATGCCGTCTGTTTGAAGTTCCCGGATAGCGGCCGCTGCAAAATTTCCGGGATGTCCGAAACTCAAAATTGCAACTTCTTCACCATCCTTCAGCTTTCTCCCTTTACCGATGGGTATTTCCTGCATATCCGTTTTCCATTCGGTTAGCACACCTTCTCCTCTGGGATAGCGGATGGAAAAAGGCAGCTTTTGAGAATCGAGTTGTGCGGTATACATCATATTGCGCAGCTCTGCCTCATTCATAGGAGCTGCAACAATCATGTTTGGGATACAGCGCATATAAGAGATGTCATAACATCCATGATGTGTAGGCCCGTCTTCTCCTACTAGACCTGCGCGGTCTAGACAGAAAATAACAGGGAGTTTTTGTAAGGCAACATCGTGCACCACCATATCATATGCTCTTTGCATAAAGGAGGAGTAGATATTGCAGAATACTTTCATGCCCTGAGTAGCAAGGCCTGCACTTAAGGTAACGGCATGCTGTTCACAGATGCCGACATCAAAAGCACGATCGGGCATTTTTTCCATCATGAATTTTAAAGACGAACCACTGGGCATCGCCGGAGTGATTCCTACAATTTTTTCATTTTTTTCTGCTAATTCAATAATCGTATGTCCGAATACATCCTGGTATTTCGGAGGCTGAGGGCTGTCAAATTTTTTCTTTTGAATTTCTCCGGTTACTTTATCAAACAATCCCGGCGCATGCCATTTGGTCTGGTCTTGTTCGGCCAGTGTATAACCCTTCCCTTTCACGGTAAGAATATGCAGCAATTTGGGGCCGGGAATTTGTTTCAGATCTTTTAAGGTATCAACCAGCTTGATAATATTGTGGCCATCAATAGGTCCGAAATAACGCAGTTTGAGAGATTCAAATAAGTTACTGCTGTTATTCACAAATCCTTTGATGCTGTGCTCAAGTTTGCTGGCCATTTCGCGGGTGAAATGTTTACCTACAGGTAATTTGCCCAGCGCTTTCCACACTTCATCCTTGATTTTATTGTAGGTTGGAGAAGTAGAGATGTCAGTCAGGTATTCTTTAAGTGCTCCCACATTGGGATCAATACTCATGCAATTGTCATTCAGAATAATGAGCACATCGCTGTCTGCAACTCCGGCATGGTTCATTGCTTCAAAAGCTAATCCGGCCGTCATGGCACCATCCCCGATTACAGCAATGGATTTTCTTTTTTCCCCTTTCATTTTAGCAGCCATGGCCATTCCGAGTGCGGCGGAAATGGAAGTCGAAGAATGCCCTACTCCAAAGGTGTCGTATTCACTTTCGCTGCGTTTTGGGAAACCACTCAATCCTCCGTATTTCCGGTTGGTATGAAAGTTATCTCTTCTTCCGGTAAGAATTTTGTGTCCATAAGCCTGATGCCCCACGTCCCAAACCAGCTGGTCATAGGGAGTATTGTACACATAGTGCAGCGCGGTTGTAAGTTCCACAACCCCCAAGCTGGCCCCAAAATGGCCACCATGAACACTTACCACATCGATGATATACTGACGGAGTTCGTCGCACAGCTGAGGTAATTGCTGAACTGATATTTTCTTCAGATCGGCAGGAGAATCAATTTTAGCAAGCAGCGAACCGGGTTGAATCTGCATGTATGAGAATTTCGTTGGTTGTTTTGAATAAAGGCCTGATCAAAGTTAAACAAACCGGATGGAAAAAAGGTTGTAAAAGACCTGGAATAGATTCGTTATCCTTTCCGGTATCCGCCTGCAACATTAAATAACCCTTTGTAATTTTAAGGCTGCTTCCGGAGTATCGGGGGGTAGCTTTGTAGTATGCGATTGGTAAACAGAAAAAGTGCCTATTTCTGGTGTCAGCTGATTGGCTGGGGGGGTATTTTATCCCTGAATTTATTTTTTACCTGGACGTTTCGAGGTGAAATTACCTGGCAGGCCTGGACACGAATTCTGATCTGGGCTTTTACAGGCCTGGCTTTTACGCATTTCATGCGCGGGGTATTGCTTCGTTTAAAAGTGCTGCAGAAAGAATTTGAAAGCCAGCTGCTTTATTTCATTGGTCTTACTGCTATTTTTTCCATTTTAGCTGGTTCGGTGTTACAGTTTTTTGTGAGTAATTTTTCTCTTTTAGATCCAGCAGATATCACCTTGAAAAACACCAATGCGAGGTTCATCAATTACGTGTTTAATTATTTTTTCACCCTGCTCATCTGGAATCTGATTTATTTCATTTTTCATTATATGGAACGCCTGCGTAACCAGCAGATCGAAGCGCTGAAATCGGAAGCGCTGATCCGGGAGCTGCAGCTGCAAACCATCAAATCACATATCAATCCTCATTTTATTTTTAATTCCTTAAACAGCATTCGGGCATTGATTGACGAAAACCCGAAACGTGCGAGAACTGCCATCACTGAACTCAGTAATATTCTGCGCAGCAGTATGCAGGCTGAAAAAGTGGAAACAGTTGCGTTTGAAAAAGAATTGAATATTGTGAAAGACTATCTGGAACTGGAGAAGCTTCGCTTTGAAGAACGCCTTCATTTCCGATTGGAAATCGATCCTTCCACTTTGCATTTGCAAGTGCCTCCGATGATGCTTCAGACACTGGTGGAAAATGCCATCAAACATGGTGTGAGCAGACATCTTTCCGGGGGCGAAGTTGTAGTTTCCTCTAAAATACAGGAGCATTTTCATGAGTTGAAGATTTTAAATACCGGATCTCTTAACGGCAGTTATAATAAAGAAGGCTTTGGAGTTTCCAGTACCAAAGAGCGTTTACAGCTGCAGTACGGGGATAAAGCCAGTTTTGAATTGTCGGAGAAACCCGAAGGTTATGTGCAGGCTATGATCCGGATGCCGGTTGAAAATGTTGTTTCAATTACTGAAAACAGACTTGCCCATGCATAAGAGAGCCATTTTAATTGATGACGAACGGCTGGCACGCAATGAACTCAGAAAAATGCTTGCCGAATTTCCCGAAATCGAGATCGTGGATGAAGCAGCTAATGCAGAGGAAGCCATTCGTAAGATAGCAGAGTACAGTCCGGATTTAATTTTTCTGGATATTCAGATGCCGGGTAAAACAGGTTTTGATTTATTAAAGGAACTGGAACATACACCGGACATCATTTTTACGACCGCTTATGATGAGTTTGCTTTGCGGGCTTTCGATGTGAATGCACTCGATTATCTGATGAAGCCCGTAGAACCAAAGCGTCTTGCGGAAGCGATTCATAAACTTGAAGATTTGGAGGAAGGGCCGACGGCCACACAAACATCAATTCCCAATCGTACACTGATTGGTGAAAACGATCAGGTTTTTGTAAAGGACGGAGATCGGTGCTGGTTCGTTCGTCTTGGAGACATCCGGTTGTTTGAAAGCGTAGGAAACTATGCCAAAGTTTTTTTCGGACCCAATAAGCCACTGATATTAAAATCACTCAATGCATTGGAAGAGCGCCTGGATCAGAGAATATTTTTCAGAGCTAACCGGAAGCACATCGTCAACATGCGGATGATTGAAAAAGTGGAACCTTATTTCAATGGCGGGTTATTACTTGAAATTCAGGGAGGAGAGAAAATTGAAGTCAGCCGCAGGCAGGCTGTACGTTTTAAAGAGATGATGAGTTTGTAATTTCAATACCCATTGAAACCGGAGTGGCACTGTGTACGGCAGCAGCCATATCACGCATCAGTGCAGGTTGCGTTTCCAGAATATTTCCCACAACTACCAGATCGGCTCCGGCCTTGCAGTTCAGATAAGCTTTCTCCGGTTCGCGAATACCACCTCCTACTATAAGGGGAAGTGATACTTCAGTAGAAACAGCTTCAATCATTGATTCTGTTACGGGATTTCTGGCACCGCTGCCGGCATCCATATAAATCAATTTCATTCCCAGCATTTCACCGGCCATAGCTGTGCACAGAGCAATTTCCCATTTATCGGAAGGAATTGGTAATGCATTGCTGATATAAGAAACAGTTGTTGGTGCTCCTCCATCGATGACCATATATCCGGTCGGTAATATTTCCAGTCCGCTTTGTTTTACCAATGGTGCAGAAACAACATGCTGGCCGATCAGCAATTCCGGATTTCTGCCGGAAATCAAAGAAAGATATAAGAGTGCATCTGCACGCGGGTTTACCTGAGCCGGACTTCCTGGGAAAAGAATCACCGGAAGCGGAGAATGTTTTTTTAATTTTTCAAGAAGCTGATCAAGGTGGGTAGATACCATCAGACTTCCCCCTACCAACCAATAGTCAACGCCGGCTTCTGCTGCGGCTTCTGCCAGCTGCGGAATCTGGCTGGTTCTTGTTTTGTCGGGATCCAGCAATACTGCAAAGGATTTTCGACCCCGTCTTTTGCGTTCCACCAAGTTGATGTAAAGCTCTTTTTTCATGCAGTATAAATCCTTTGTACAAAAATGGAGAAAATAAAACTTGTTTCCAACAGGCTTTCCCTTAGTTGGAGGGTTATCCACATTTATTCGATGTGCCTGTGGAGTAAATGTAGTGCGATTTCGGCTCCTTAGAATATACGTAACCGTTAGTTTGTTTTTCGGTTATGCTTTCTCTGAAACCCTTGTCTGTAAAGGGTTTTAATATGACACAGTAGATGCTAGCTTTTTTTAATAAAAATCAACAGATCATCCAAATAAAATCTTTTATTTTCTCAGAAATGCAGGCCTGATAGGGGTTTGAACATTTTTCCACAAATTGTTGATATTTCTCATTTTGCTTTTTTACTTGTTAAAAATATTTTCGTTCTCTTCTTTCAGAAAGAAACTTACTAACCAAAACGGACCTTTTTATTTATGGCAAACAGGAAAAAGCAACAGCGGCTTCAGTTCACCCGCCGCTTTACAAAAGAAGGTGTCTCACCCTTCGATATGTTTCAATATGACTACCGTACTTCGGTAATCCGTAATCCCACCGGAGAAGTCGTGTTCGAAATGAACAACGTAGAAGTTCCATCGCATTGGAGTCAGATTGCAACGGATATTCTTGCACAGAAATATTTTCGAAAGGCAGGTGTTCCGCAGGCAGACGGATCTACAGGTCGGGAAACATCTTCCAAACAGGTAGCCCACCGCATGGCCAACTGCTGGCGCGTATGGGGGGAACGTTATGGATATTTCCAAACGGAAACCGATGCGCAGATTTTTTATGAAGAGCTGGTGTACAGCATCCTCAATCAGATGTGCGTGCCCAACTCACCTCAATGGTTCAATACGGGCTTGTATGAGTCTTATGGAATCAAAGGAAAACCGCAGGGTCATTTTTATGTAGATCCCGTAGATGGACAGTTGAAAAAATCAACCTCTGCTTACGAGCGTCCTCAGCCGCATGCGTGTTTTATTCTCAGCGTGAACGACGATCTCGTGAATGAAGGCGGGATTATGGATCTATGGGTTCGTGAAGCCAGAATATTTAAATATGGTTCCGGAGTCGGTACCAACTTTTCGCAAATACGCGGTGAGGGAGAGAAACTCAGTGGAGGAGGTTCTTCATCCGGACTCATGAGCTTTCTCAAAATCGGCGATCGCGCTGCCGGAGCCATCAAGAGTGGAGGAACAACCCGCAGAGCTGCGAAAATGGTTTGCCTGGATCTCGATCACCCCGAAATCATGGACTTCATCAACTGGAAAGTAGAGGAAGAGAAAAAAGTAGGTGCTCTAATCAACGCCGGTTATTCCCACGATTATGAAGGGGAAGCTTACCGTACAGTTAGTGGACAGAATTCCAATAACTCCGTACGCATTCCCAATGAGTTTTTTGAGAAGCTGGAAAAAGGAGAAGACTGGGAACTGAAAGCGCGCACCGACGGTCGAGTGATGAAAAAAATTCCTGCACAGGAAGTATGGAATCAAATTTCCTACGCTGCCTGGCGTTGTGCTGACCCCGGAACTCAGTACGATACTACAATTAACGAATGGCACACCTCACCCAAAGGCGGAAGAATCAATGCTTCCAATCCTTGCAGTGAATACATGTTCCTAGATAACACAGCCTGTAACCTTGCCTCTATCAACCTGCGTCGTTTATTCGATGAACAAACACAGGTTTTTGATGTCGAAGGATATGAATACCTCATTCGTTTATGGACAGTTGTTCTGGAAGTATCTGTGCTGATGGCTCAATTCCCTTCTAAGGAAGTAGCACAACTTTCTTATGATTACCGAACCCTCGGTTTGGGTTATGCCAATCTTGGTTCTATGCTGATGGTGATGGGAATTCCTTATGACAGTGAAGAAGCGCGCGGTATTTCCGGAGCACTCACAGCCATCATGACCGGAATCTCCTATAAAACATCTGCTGAAATGGCCTCCTTCCTCGGAGCATTCCCCCGCTATGACGAGAATGCGGAAGATATGCTGCGTGTAATGCGCAACCACCGTGCTGCTGCCTATGACGCAGAAGATGCATATACTGGTTTAAGCATAAAACCTCTGGGAATTAAAGCGCGTTATTGCCCCGACTACCTTCTTTCCAGTGCCTGCAAATCATGGGATGATGCAGTTGCAATCGGAGAAAAGTACGGATACCGCAACGCCCAAACAACCGTGATTGCTCCAACAGGAACAATTGGTTTGGTTATGGATTGCGATACCACCGGAGTGGAACCCGATTTTGCACTGGTGAAGTTTAAAAAATTGAGCGGTGGAGGTTATTTTAAAATCATCAATCAGTCTGTTCCGGCAGCTCTTGCAAAACTGGGTTATTCAAATGCTGAATCGGAAGCGATCGTTAAGTATGCAGTGGGCGCAGCATCACTGAATGGTGCACCGCATATCAATCCTCAATCTTTGAGTGAAAAAGGATTTATTGCGGAAGAAATCAAAAAGCTGGATGCAGCCATGGCCAGTGCATTTGAAATCGGCTTTGTTTTCAATAAATACACACTGGGCGAAGAATGTTTACAACGCCTTGGTTTTAATGAAGATGAATACAATGATTTCGAGTGGAGTTTGCTGGAGGCGCTTGGATTTAGTGAAGAACAAATCGCAGAGGCCAATGATTATATATGCGGTACGATGACCATCGAAGGGGCTCCTTACTTAAAAGAAGAGCATTATGCAGTTTTTGATTGTGCGAACAAATGCGGTAAAAAAGGAGAACGCTATATTCATCACAGCGGACATATCCGTATGATGGCCGCCGTTCAACCGTTTATCAGTGGTGCTATTTCCAAAACCATCAACCTGCCGAATGAAGCAAGTGTAGAAGAAATTGCGGAAGCTTATATGCTGAGCTGGCAATTAGGGCTCAAAGCCTGCGCCCTTTACCGCGATGGTTCGAAATTGAGTCAGCCGCTGAGCACAAAAGGAGATAAGAAGAAAAAATCAACGATACCTGCAGAAAAAACAGCAGCAGAAGAAAGCGTATCAGATAGTCTGATGGTAGATATGGGTAAACTCACTCTGGAAGAGTTGCTGGATGAACTCAATAAGAGAGTACAGACTTCTCCGGATACCAAACTCAAACGCCAGCTCGCTAGAATCGTTGAGCGGAGAAAGCTGCCTGCAAAACGTCGGGGCTTTACTCAAAAGGCGAAAATCAACGGTCAAGCCATTTTCCTTCGTACAGGTGAATACGGAGACGGAACGCTGGGAGAAATTTTTATCGATCTGGCTAAAGAAGGAAGTACGCTTCGCAGTTTGATTAACAGTTTTGCTATTGCTGTTTCAGTTGGTCTTCAGTATGGAGTTCCGCTGGAAGAATATGTTGAGAAGTTCATCTTTACAAAATTTGAACCGAGTGGGATGGTTGATCACCCCAACATCAAGAGCACTACTTCGATTGTCGATTTTGTTTTCCGCTGTCTGGCATATGAATATCTCGGGCGTACTGATCTCGTGCATGTGTTGGATAAACCAGAAATCGGTAATACTGGAACAGATGACTGGGATGATATTCCCAACGGGCTCGAGTATGAAAAAAAAAGCGTTGAACTGAGTGATGTTCGTGTAGTAGGGTCATCAGATTCTGCAGTTAAAAGTTCCAGACAAGGTTTGGTAGTTAAAACTGAATCTTCATCCAGCTTAGATGCCGTTAATCAGGCTGCACGCAGCATGCAAAGTGATGCCCCGGCCTGTAATGTTTGCGGACATATCACGATTCGGAGCGGTACTTGTTACAAGTGTCTCAACTGTGGAAACAGCATGGGTTGCAGCTAATAAAACTAAAAATTAAATCTATAAAGAGGTGTTCTATTTGGAATGCCTCTTTTTTTAGTTATAAACTAATAAATCATTTAGTCCATTCCAAGAAAAGAAGCAGCTCCCGATTTATGGTTTCGCTTGCTTCCCACATCCCCATATGTGCAACCTGCTGAAGAAGGCATAACTGACATTGTGCGGGTAAGGTGGCCTGATCCAGTGCGTCTTCCGGTGACACAGCTTTATCCTCAGAGCCGATTATGATTAAAACCGGCTTCTTAAAGCTTTTCAATACTGGTGTACGATCTGGTCGGCAAATCATGCTCTCGTAATATGCGATCAGGGTTTCACCGGAGAGCTCCTCGCTCCAATCTAACAATTGCTGAAAAGCAGCAGGCTGATTGTCTTTAAATGGTGTTGCAAAAAGATTTGGAATGGTTGCCCGTATAAATGCTGCAGCGCCGTTTTCCCGAATGAAGGAGATCCCTTTTCTTCGCGCTTCTTTTTTTTCTTCAGAATCAGCATAAGAGGTAGAATGAACCAATCCTAGGCTCTTCAGGTTTTGCGGATATTTCTCTGCAAAGGCCAGAGCGATGTATCCCCCCATGGAATGTCCGATAATCGAACAGGTCTCGATTTGTTCATGAACTAAAATTGTTTTGATATCCTCGGCCATCGATTCAATGCTTATTTCATTTATGGAATCCGGGGCAGATCTTCCGGTTCCTCTTAGATCCGGAATAATTAAACGATTATGATTTTGCAGAAATTCAATTTGAAGATTCCAGATCCTGCTGTCTTCTCCAAATCCGTGGAGGAGTACAAGTACCGGTCCGCTGCCGACGTCTCTATAAAAAATCCCATTGTGTTTTTTCCCCTCCATGATCAGCAATAAAATTATTTCAGTTTCTTTTTGCGAAAACTTCCCCCAATGAAAATGATCAGTAATAGAATGCTTGCTGCAACTGCTGCTTTACTGATGATATCGCCATGTTGAACAAAAAATGTTTTTTCCGTAAGCGGGGAAATTTCTTTTTTGATTACATCTGCTTTCCACCAGGGAAGCGGACTCACTACATTTCCATAAGGATCAATAAAGCAGCTAATGCCGGTATTTGCACTTCGGACGACCCATCTTCTTGCTTCTACTGCACGAAGACGTGCATACGACATATGTTGCCTGTATCCGGGTGTATTTCCCCACCATCCATCATTGGTGATGACAGCAATAAGGCTGGCATCATGAGCAATGTATTTACTAATGTATTCTCCGTAGATGCTTTCATAGCAAATGGCAGGTGCAAGTAGGAAATGGTCTGCAACCGGCACCGATGTTCTTTCTTCCTGTTTAGCATACCCGCCTGCAGAACCTCCGAATTTTTCAAAAATCGGACCAAGAAATAAAAGAAAGCGGGGCAGGGTCTCAACACCCGGAACAAGCATCGACTTGTGATAAAAATGAAGGGCTCCGCTGTGATTCAGCAGCACGGCAGCATTATAAGCTTCATAATATTGCGAGGACCCGGGAATTGTTCTTGAGTATAAAGAATGTTTCCCTTCGAAAATCCGGTAACTTTCGATACCTGTAAATAGATGTAGTTGCGGATATTCTTTCAAAAAATTAAAAAGTGGAGCAAGTGCACCGGATTCTTTCAACCTCGCTTCATCGAGTCCGCTGTTTGTATACAATGCGGTTTCCGGCCAGATGAGCAATCGGGTAGAGGAATCTGTTGCTTCCCGGCTGAGAGCAATCATCTCTTTTAATATACGATCAAATTCTGTTCCTCCGATTTTTTGATAGGGATCGGTGTTTGGTTGAACGATTACTACAGCATGCTTTTTAATAGAATCCGCTTTATGTCCGAAATTGTTTCTGATTTGTAAGGATAAAAGGGTTGGCAAAATCAAAACGCCAACGGCAGAGAAGAAAAACTGTTGAGCCTTTTTGTTTCTCCATCCAGATAGAGATAGATTTCTGATGCATTCATAACTAAGAATATTTGCAACCAGTATCCAAAGCGTTCCGCCGCTGGTTCCTGTAAATTCATACCATTGTATCCATTCGGGGTAAGCAGCAAAGACATTGCCTAATGACAGCCACGGCCAGCTGAGCCCCCAGTCCTGCAAGTGTATATATTCAAAGCACAACCAAAAGCTAATAAATGCGATATAGCTTAATGTTTTTCCGGTTCTCTTTTCAAAACTTTGGAAAGCAAGCCAGGGAAGCAGCATAAGCATACTATTCACAAGAATGGCCATTACAGCCCCTGGTGCAGAGGCATTCCAGATCCACCAGGTGGTAGCTGCATTCCAGATTAAAAAAGAACAATAAAGCAATGCAATAAACTTTCTATTTCCCGCAGATGAATCTTTCAAAAAAAACAAAGGAACCCATGCAAAAAATATAAATCCGGTATATCCAAGCGGGGGCCAAGCAAGAAAACAAAGCAGTCCTGCAATGACCGACAAAAAGAGTAAACGTTTAGAATCCGAGAATTTCATGGAAGCGAATTACTGGCATTTGCGAAAGTGGTATTGAAATGATCCTCCTCTTCCAGCATGATGCAATCTTATATGAATTTTTTATAAGCAGTTTTTACCTCGAAT